>Ga0255057_10000014_pt1 | contig 90277 bp, 88 predicted proteins | sample Cases_109_6_MG_FD_189022 | JGI IMG/M metagenome (GOLD analysis project Ga0255057, IMG submission 189022) | Seawater microbial communities from Amundsen Gulf, Northwest Territories, Canada - Cases_109_6 | ecosystem: Environmental > Aquatic > Marine > Gulf | place: Canada: Northwest Territories... | reverse complement strand
AAAGGAGAGGGGCCCCTGGCGCCACGCCTCGACCCCCCTCCACTCTCCGGCGGTATTCCCCCCGTCGAGGCGGCTTCTTTGCCTCCCCCTCAGGGGGAGGTGCCGAGCGCAGCGAGGCGAAGGGGGTCAAAGCGCTTCTCGCGACCACGGTTTGACCCCCCTCCCCGCCTGGCGGCGGGACTCCCCCCTGAGTGGGGAGCAAAAGGAGAGGGCGACGGCCTCGGTGTACGCACACCGAATTGCTTCGCAGCAGAGAACGCAAGATCAGGCAGTCAGGCGGCGAGCCCCCGCGAGCCGCCCAGCAAGGATGGTTACCCTCCCCGCGTGCCGCCGACCATCACCCGCACTGTCGGCCTCGACGGAGCCGCAACAGCATCGGGGCCGACTGTTGTGATCGACACCTACCGCGCCTTCTCGACCGCCGCCTATCTCCTCGACGCCGGGGTGAGCCGGCTCATCCTCACCGACGGTGTCGATGAAGCCCGGCGCATCGCCGCACATCATGATCGCGCCCTGCTGTGCGGTGAGGATCAAGGCCGGCGCCCGGATGACTTCGATCTCGGGAATTCCCCGACGGAAGTGATCGCCCATGGCGGCCTGGCCGGGGCAACGGTTGTGATGCGCACCACCGCAGGGACCCGCTGCGTCGTGGCGGCGGTTGAAGCGGGTGCTGGCCCGATCTACGCGGCGAGCCTGCTCGTCGCACGCGCCACCGCCGAATCACTCGGAAAAGAGCGGACCGTCGCCCTCGTGTCGTCGGGCGGGTCGCCCTCAGTTCCGCACGACGAAGACGAACTGACCGGAAATGTGATTGCGGGAACGCTGTTGGAACGCGAACTCGAGGCCGAAGCCGTCATCGCTTCAGTACTCGCCGGTGCCGGCACGAAGCGGCTGCGAGCGGCCTCATGGATCGATGACGGCGACATCGAGCTATGCCTGATGGTCGATGCGTTCGATTTTGCCTTACGCGTCAATGATTCGAACGGCCTAGTGACACTGAGCAGGCAATAGCTACTCTCTGCGAGAGCGCGAATCGAAAGTCTCATGTCACTGCGAACGCCTGCCGATAGAAGCCTATGGCTTGGCTAAGAAAACGCGGAGAGCGTGACTCCAAAAAGAAACGGGCTCGGCATGCCGAGGTCACTCAATCCCGTCTGAGCCAAGTGTTTGCTCGAAGCAACGGCGTCGAGAATGAGGACCCAAAAGAGGTCGAGGCGCGGATCCGGAACATGTTCTACGGGACGAACAAGAAATAGCGAGTTCGTCTAGGAGTCAGCGAGTCCACCCGGGGCCGCTGTTTCCGTGCCTTCCTCGACCGCTGGCTCCGCTTCGCTCGGGCGATAGAACATCGCCACCTGGCCAAAAGCAGCCAACACACCGAGCACTGCTATGCCAAAGCCCACCCAGCCGTCAACGCTGTCTGCAATCCCGATCGCTGAATCAACGGACACCGAGCCCGGTCCCCCGATGGCCACCGCGAATCCGACCGATGCGATCACGAATACATACTCCCAGCCTTCATCGGGCCGAGCGGTGACCCAGAATCCCGCGTAGCGGTGCACCGAGATGAACGCGACCACCATGATCGCGATCAACCCTGCCGCCGCGAACGAGGTCAGCGCCCCGACCACTAGCAGTACGCCGATGCCGATCTCGGATGCCGAAGAAGCCATCCATTGCATCCCGGGCTGACGGAACCCGATGCTCCCGAACCATGCAGTGGTCTTCTTCTGTCCGCGTGCGTGCTTGATCCCGTGGGCTAAGAGAACCAGACCTACGGCGACCCTGATAATGAGCAATGCGATGTCTGTCGGCATCGAGCACCTCCCGTTTTGGAAACGCGGCGCCGGCGATGTTTATTGCAGGTGCACGGCGCCCACATCCCGGCTCGTTATCCTGAAGGGATCGTACCTGCCTTCCGGAAGGCGCCATGGACCTCGGACCCGAGGAAATCGAACGGCGGAGTTTCCCCCTCAAACGCAAGGGGTTTGACCGCAGCGACGTGAGCCGGTATCTCCATCGCGTCGCCATGGCGATGGCCGAGCTCGAGAATGCGGCCAGGGCCGCCGAGCTGAGAAATGTCGAACTGCGCCGGGACGTCCACGACCTCCACGGAAGTTCGGAGAACGGATTCCATCAGGCCGTCGCCAGCAGTGCGATGGCGCGAGAATCCGGGACTGGGCCGGCCGAATCCGCAGCCCATCTGTCTGCCGAGGAGGCACAGCGCGTCCTCGCCGCAGCAATAGCTCAGGCGGTGCGGCTGAAGGAACGCGCCGTGATCATCGTCGAGGACGCCCTATCCACCACCGAACAAATCGAATCGAACCAGGCCCGCCTGCTTGCCGCGGCGAAGACCAACCGCGACCTCCTGCTCACCGAAGCCCATGAAGAAGCAGCCGATATCGTCTCCGAGGCCAAGACGGAAGCCGCCGCCACCCGCGCCGGTGCGCAGCGGTTTGCTGAGCAATTACGCGAGCTCACCGCAGCGGAGACTATTGAGTTGGTCAGCTACGCCAAGACAATGGCGGCGGCCATTCTCGAGACCGCAGGGAGCCAAAACCTCTCGATCGAGCCCGAAGAGAAGGTCACCATCGATCTTCGCGAGCCGGTGCCCGAGCCGGTCGACGACATCGGAGACGTCGGGTGGTCCCCCAGATCACAACGGCCCTCACGCTATGAGGCCAGGTCGGCAAAGCTGCCTCGGATGGGCGACGAGAAAGCAGCCTCGGCGATCGAAGAGGTCGAGTCGTTGCGCGACAAACCGCAATGACCGGCTGACGTTAGGACGGTGTTGAACAATGACGAATGCCCTGAGCCGCCGCTCGCTTGCGTGTTGCGGTGACTCGGTTTCTCCAGTCAGCGTCGGCACGCTGGAGGATTGCTCAACACCCTCCTAGCTGAATACCGTTTCCGGCCGGGCCTCGAGCTCGCCGTCGACGATGATGTCGACTTTCTCGTTGTAGAACGAGACATAGCCGGCTATCGGCGCCGACTCAGCGACCGGAGTCGGATACGACCAGACGATGTCCTCGACCAGTCCGTCGGCGGTACGCACATGCCAGTACTCCGCATCTCCCTTGTAGGGACAGCTGGTCGCGGTGTCGGAGGAAACGAGCAGATCCAGGCGAACGTCGGTCTTCGGCAAGTAGTAGCGCACCGGCAGACCAGTTTCGAAGAGGAGCTTCGGCTGGTGCGAGTCGGCGACGGTCGCGCCGTCGATCACCACCTCGATGTGACGGGACGACTGGAGAATATCGACGCGCTTGTACGGGTCGCGGGCATGGACGTACACCTCTTCTTCCTCCTCGAACCAACGCGACATGGCGTTCCAGTTGAACGAGACGTAGCCCTTGATCTCATCGATCTCGGCCTGGTCCCAAACCCGTACCGCAGCCGATGCCTCCCGACCACCCGCCTTGACGGTGTGCACGGATGCGGTGCCCCGGCTCGGCGATCGGTAGGTGTCGCCGGTGTCGACCAACAGATCCGTGCGAACGTCTGCCGCCGGGAAGTAGTAGGTCGGGTAGTACGGCCGTTCCCACACGTATTTCGGGCTCACCGAGTCTGCGACGACCTCGCCACCGAGGTAGACCCGTACTCGTTTGTGGCCGTCTTCGACCCTGACCCTGCCTCGCGTCTCGGCCATCGTCCAGCTCCTCGGATTGGTGGTGTGGTTGTGATCCGGCATTCGAGCAACCAGGACCAAGTGGAGCTGATTCCCGGCTAGAGAGAGTCGAGAGTCCAGAGTCGCGGGCCGGCGTGGATGGGATAAGCCGCCCAACTCTCGCGCACGCGCCGGCTCATCGCACCCGTCATTGTTGAGCACCCTCCTCGGTGAGCCCCTTGATCACGAACAGAAACAGGTGATCGACCAGTTCACCGCGGTTCATCCGGCCGTCCTCGCGATACCAGCGATCTACGGCGTTCAGGATCGAGAGGATGAAGATCGCGGCCATCGCAATGTCGATGTCGCCACGGAAGGAGCCATCGGCAGAGCCCTCCTTGAGCACGGTCCGAAACGCTTCCTCGTACCGGTCGCGGGCGGCGATCACGCCGTCGCGCAGGTCGCCGTCGAGCACCGATGCCTCGTTGAGGTAGGTCCGCACCTCCGGTCGATGGTCCAGCACCACGCCGATGTGCCCGGCAATGAGTGCACGGAGCCGAGCAGCGGCCAACCCCTCGCTCGCCAGCGCCGCCTCGGCGGCATCCTGAAAGAAGCCGGCGCCGCGGTCGACCACCTCGACGAGCAACTGCTGTTTGCCTTCGACGTGTGAGTACAGCGACGAGCCGAGGAGTCCAAGTTCGCGGCCAAGATCCCGCATTGAAGTTCCGTGATAGCCGCGTTCAGCGAACAGGCGCCCGGCGGCAGCGACGACGTCGTCTCTGGTGGTTCTGCTCATCGGTCGTACGTCAGCTCGACGAACTCGGAGACGGGATGGGACTGGCAGGTGAGGACATCGCCCCGTTCAACTTCGGCGTCGCTGAGTGCCCAGTTCCGGTCCATGCGCACTTCACCCGCGGTCACCACCGCCCGGCACGAGGCACAGGCACCGCTCTGGCACGAGAACGGGGCGTCGGGCCGCACCACAAGGGCATGGTCGAGGATGCTGAGACCGGCCGGGTCGATCACCATCGTCGAGGTGCGGCCGTTGAGCGTGAACCGCACGGTCGAACCGTCCGGGTCGTCGGCGGGGATTTGGGGGCGCACCTCATCACCGGCATAGAACAGCTCGTCGTGGATCGACTCCTCATCCACTCCGAGCGTGGCCAGGGTCTTGCGCGCAGCCTCTACGACGCCGGACGGCCCGCACAGATACCAGCCGTCGACGGTGTGAGCGTCGACGACCGTTGCGAACAACTCATCGAGCTTGGCACCGTCGATGCGACCGTCGTAGAGGGGAATGATGTTGGACTCCCGGCTCAGCACGTGGATGAGCACGAGCCGGCTCGGATACCGATCCTTGAGGTCACTGAGCTCCTCGAGGAACATCACCGACATCGAGTTGCGGTTGCCGTAAACGAGGGTGAAGCGGCTGTTCGGCTCGTCTTCGAGAACCGTGGCAATCATCGACATGATCGGGGTGATGCCGCTGCCCGCGGCGATCGCCAGATAGTGACTCGCGTTGGCAGCATCCGTCTCGATGATGAACTCACCAACCGGAAGCGTGACCTCGAGCCGGTCGCCCGCGGTCAGCTCCTTGTTGACATAGGTCGAGAAGGCTCCGCCGTCGAGCTGTTTGACCGCGACCCGGAGCTCACCGGAGTTGGCGCTCGTGCAGATGGAATAGCTCCGACGCACGTCTTCACCATCGACGTCCCCGCGAACGATCACGTGCTGGCCCGGGGTGAACCGGTAATCGGCCACCAGCTCTGGTGGCACGGCAAAGCGGATCGTCACCGAGGCGTCGGTGAGCCGGTCGATGGAGGCGATGGCGAGCGAGTGAAACTCAGCAGCCATGAGAAGTCGCGAGTCGCGAGACGCGAGACGCGAGCATGACAAGCGACGAGTCGTTCGCGACTCGTAACTCGCGACTCGCGACTCGCGACTCGCGACTCATATTGCTTTGAAGTGGTCGAAGGGCTCGGCGCACGAGCTGCACACCATCAGCGCCTTGCAGGCCGTGGAGCCGAACTCGGCAACGAGCCTGGTTTCCGGCGCTGCGCACTGCGGACACAACACGGGCTCGGGTGTGCTCCCGACTTGCTGTGGCGGGGCGATGCCGTATTCGTTCAGTCGCCGCTTGGCTTCTTCGCTCATCCAGTCCGAGGTCCAGGCCGGGCTGAAGGTCGTGCGCACCACGATCTGGTCGTATCCGCCGGCTTCGAGGGTCGACACGATGTCCTCCTCGATGACGCCCATTGCCGGGCACCCCGAATAGGTGGGGGTGATCGTCACCGTGACCACGCCGTGTTCGTCGACCGAAGCCCCTCGCAGGACGCCGAGGTCGGCAATCGTGAGCACCGGGATCTCCGGGTCGACGACCGCAGCGAGCAGCTCGTCGATGGCGCTGGCCATCACCAGGTGAGATCCGGGAAAGTCCGCTGCATCCATTGCATCTCGGCGAGCAGGTGGCCGAGATGCTCGCCGTGAACCCCGTGCCTACCGCCGCTTGCCTGATACGGATCGTCTGGACGCTCGAGCGTCGCTTCGGCCAGCACCTCGGTGACCGTTCGTTCCCAGGCGGGGCGCAACGTTCCCGGGTCGACGCCTACGCCCGCGTTCGACAGGTCGCGGTCAACCGAGTCGCCATCGAAGAGCTCACCGGTGAACCGCCACAGATCGTTGACCGAACGCTGGATGCGTTGGTGCGACTCTTCTGTGCCGTCACCGAGCCGGATCATCCAGCTCGAGCTGTGTCTGAGGTGATAGCGCGCCTCTTTGACTGCCTTGGAGGCGATCCCGGCGAGACGCTCGTCGGCGGATTGTGCAAGGGCCGTCCACAACTCGAGCTGGTATGCGTCGAAGAAGAACTGGCGGGTAATCAAGTCACCGAATCCGTCATGTGGCTGCTCGACCAGCAGTGCATTGGTGAACTCGCGCTCGGAGCGGAGAAAGGCGAAGTCGTCCTCGCTGCGTCCGTCATCCTCGACCTCGCCGGTGTAGGTGTACAAATGCTGAGCCACGCCGATGTGGTCGAGGGCGATGTTGGCCACCGCGAGGTCCTCCTCGAGGTCCGGAGCGCGCGAGATGTACTCGCCAAGGCGCTGGGCGAGAATGAGGTTGTCGTCGCCGAGGCGCAGCAGATAGGTGCCAAGCAACGTTGCGGTGGTCGTCGTGTTCCCCGTTTGGGAGCTCGGCTGGATGGTCACATCTGCCCCACTTCGTCCGGAATCTCATAGAAGGTGGGGTGCCGGTACGGCCGATCCTCAAATGGCTCGAACATCGATTCGGAGTCGTCCGATGCGTGCACCTCGGTCGACGCCACCACCCAGATGCTCACACCCTCGGCGCGGCGGGTATATACGTCGCGGGCGTTCTGTACTGCGGTCTCGGGATCGGCAGCGTGCAGGGAGCCGGCGTGAGTATGGCTGAGCCCGCGCTTGGGACGGACAAAGACCTCCCACAACGGCCAACCGTGGTCTTGGTGCTTCGCGGTGATGTCATCCAGTTGCTCGCCGGGGATCTGTGGAACGTCGTAGCTCATGATCTGCTCCTCACGCCGACTCGGCGAGTGCGTGTTTGGCCGCATATGCCGCCGCGGCCTCGCGGACCCAGGCACCCTCGTCCCATGCCCGCACCTTGTGGGCCAGGCGCTCGCGGTTGAGTGGGCCGTTGCCCTTCACCACTGCCCAGAACTCGTCCCAGTCGATGTCCCCGATGTGCCAGTGGCCGGTCTCCTTGTCGAAGCGAAGCTCCGGATCGGGGAAGGTCACGCCCAGGTACTGACCTTGGGGAACCGTGGTATCGATGAACTGTCTCCGCAGCTCGTCGTTCGTGACCCGCTTGATCTTCCATTGCATCGACTCCTCGGTGTGGGTCGACTCGCTGTCGTGGGGGCCAAACATCATCAGCGATGGCCACCAGTACCGGTCGACGGCGTCTTGGAGCATCGCCCGCTGTTCGTCGCTGCCGTTGGCCAGCGCAAGGCAGATGGCGTAGCCCTGACGTTGATGAAAGCTCTCTTCCTTGCAGATCCGAACCATGGCGCGTGCGTATGGCCCATACGAGGTGCCTTGCAACATGATCTGGTTGGCGATGGCTGCGCCGTCTACCAACCACCCGATCACACCCATGTCGGCCCAGCTGAGCGTCGGGTAGTTGAAGATCGACGAGTACTTTTGCCTCCCGGTGTGGAGCAGGTGTTGGAGCTCGTCGCGGGAGACGCCAAGGGTCTCGGCCGCCGAGTAGAGGTAGAGGCCGTGGCCGGCCTCGTCCTGCACTTTGGCGATGAGGATGGCCTTGCGCATGAGGGTTGGAGCCCTGGTGATCCAGTTGCCCTCGGGCTGCATCCCGATGATCTCTGAATGGGCGTGCTGGGCAATCTGGCGAATCAGGGTGCTGCGATACCCGTCTGGCATCCAGTCGCGGGGCTCAACCTTCTCGTCGGCATCGATCGTCGCCTGGAATTGCGCTTCGCCGCTCACCGGATCTCCTCAGCCTCGGTCGGTCTCACCATTATACAAACGAACGTTCGTTTGTGAAGAGGCGACACGACCGTTCTTGCGTAGCCACATCCGGTATACCGGATCACGCTACGCAAGAACGGGTTTGTTAGCTGGCCAGGGCCTGGATCTGGCGGATGGCAACGGTCACCGCCGCGGTATCGGATACCCCATCGCGGCGTAGCAGCCGCATCAGTCTGGTCAGGCGCCCCTCCTGCTCGAGGTGACTCGAGATGAAGGCGTCGATCGCTTGGTCTGCGGTGTCATCGGGTGACTCTTCGAAGATGCGTTCGACGATTCGCCTCCGAAGCGCCATGAGGTCGTACGCGAGGCTGAGGCGCGCCCATCGCTGCCACCGGGTGTCGGCCGGCAGATTGTCCAACTGGCGCTCAAGCCAGTCGATGTGGAAGGACTGGCCGGCGCGGAAAAACGCCTTGGCTACGTCGAGGACCGGTCTGGCGGTGGCCTCGGCGACGTCGACGATGTCGGTCCCGTGCACCAACTGATCCTGATAGGCGTGGCGGTACGCCAGCTCCGACGGCACTCCGTGGTCGATCAGGCGCTGCGCCTCCTCATTGTTCTGGTCCTGCCAGCGCTTGGGGCCGATCGACTGTATCTCGCCGGCGAGCTCGTTGAAGCCTCCCCCATAGAGCTCGATAATCTCGGCCATTGAGGCATCCCGTGGCTGGGCGATGAATACCCGAGCCACCGTCTCGACCAGATCGTCCACACCCTGGAGCATGTCGCGCTGCAAGGCGGGATCGAGCATTCCCGTGATCTCCTCGATCGCGGACCAGCGCTGTCCGGCGAGGGTGACATCCCTGGCGACGCGATACGCCCACACGATCTGGGCAGGGCTCGCCCCCATCTCCGCCTCCAGCCGCGAGACAAACGTCGATCCCTGCGAGTTGAGCACCTGGTTGGCAATGATGGTCGAGATCAACTCGCGACGCAGCGGATGCTGATCGATGTACTGGCCGAACTGGTCGACGATCCTCGTCGGAAAGTACCGGCGCAGGTCGTCGTCCAACTCCGGTGAATCCGGCAAGTCGGAGGCCACCAGGTTGTTGGTGAGTTGTTGCTTGGCGTACGACATGATCACGGCCAGCTCGGGGCGTTGCATGGCGAGGCCGTCCCGCGACCGCTCCATCATGATCTCGGATGAAGGCAGCCCCTCGATCTCCCGGTTGAGACCCGCATTCTCTTCGAGATCCATCATCAGGTCCTCATACGCATCGATGCTGGCCGCCGACAGGTCGGCCTCCTGGGCGAGGATCTGCGCCTGCAGGAAGTTGTCGTAGACGATTGCCTCGACCACGTCGCTCGAGACCGATTCGATGAGCGCATTGCGCTCCTCGCGCTCGAGGGCTCCGTCCATCTCCGCAAGGCGAAGCAACACTTTGATGTTCACTTCTTTGTCCGAGCAGTGGACGCCCCCGACGTTGTCGACGAAATCGGTGAATATCAGACCTTCGAAGCGGGAGTACTCGATGCGCCCGGCCTGGGTGAAGCCGAGGTTGCCCCCCTCACCCACCACTTTGGCTCGCAACTCGTTGCCATTGATCCTGATCGCGTCGTTGGCACGATCCTGGGCATCGAGATTCGACTGGCCACTGGCCTTGACGAAGGTGCCGAGGCCGCCATTCCAGAGAAGATCGGTCGGCGCCTTGAGCACTGCACCGATCAGCTCGTTTGGCGTGAGGACACCGGAGCGGATCCCGAATCGCTCGCTCATCTCCTCGCTGATATCGATTCGCTTTGCGGTCCTCGGAAATACGCCGCCTCCCACCGATATCAACGCCTTGTCGTAATCGGCCCAAGAGGAACGACCCAACGCCGCGAGCCGCTCCCGCTGCTCGTACGCGGCCCCCGCATCCGGCTCCGGGTCGATGAAGATGTGGCGGTGGTCGAAGGCGGCAATGAGGCGGATCGATCGCGACAGCAGCATTCCGTTCCCAAAGACATCGCCGGACATGTCGCCGATCCCGACGACCGTGACCGCGTCGGCATTGATATCGACGCCGAGCTCGACGAAGTGGCGGCGAACGGACTCCCAGGCCCCGCGGGCGGTGATCCCGAGGGCCTTGTGGTCGTAACCCGTCGAGCCACCGGAGGCGAAGGCGTCGTCGAGCCAGAACCCGTACTCGGCGCTGATAGCATTGGCGGCATCGGAAAACGTGGCGGTTCCTCGATCGGCGGCGACGACGAGGTATGGGTCTCCGCTGTCATGGCAGCGCACGCCGCGAGGGTGAACCGCGATTCCGTCCACGAGGTTGTCGGTGATGTCGAGCAGACCTCGAATGAAGATCTCGTATGCGTCGTGAATCTCATCCCGGGAAGCGCCGGCCTGGTCGGCGGGCTCCCGCACAACGAAGCCACCCTTGGCGCCGGTGGGCACAATGACCACGTTCTTGGTCTTCTGGGCCTTCATCAGGCCAAGCACCTCAGTGCGGTAGTCCTCTTGCCGGGTTGACCAGCGGATCCCTCCCCGCGCCACCCTGCCTGCGCGCAGGTGCACGCCGGCGGCGGCGCGGGCAAAGACGAAGATCTCGAACATCGGGAAGGGCTGGGGCATATCCGGGACCGCTTCTGAGAGGAACTTGAAGGCAAGCGACTCGGTATCGATGAAGGCGCTCGTACGCAGCGTGGCATCGATCAGCCCGAGGAAACCGCGCAGAATCCGATCCTCATCGAGCGACTCGACATCGTCGAGGTGGTCGATGATGCGCAGCCGCAGCTCGGCTTCTGTGCCTTCGTCGCCATCGGGTCCGAAGCGGGCCTCGAAGAGCTGCACGAGGTCCTGGGTGATCTCGGGATAGGCCGCGAGCGTGTCGGCGATGTACTCCTTGGTGAACGTCGGCGTCACCAGGTGCCAGTACGACCGATAGGCGCGAAGCACGTTGATCTGCTGATAGTTCAGACCGCTGCCCACAACCAGGCGGTGCAGGCTGTCGGTCTCCGCAGAACCGGTGAGCGCGGCAGTCAAGGTCTGTGCAACCCGTGCCGCACTCGCGGCGATGTCCAGGGCGGCGCCGTCCGCGCCCAGCACACCAAAGTCGTGCAGGAAGAGCTCTTCTTGGTCATCTTCGATCCGCGTCGGAACCTCCTCGATGACGGTGAGGCCAAGATCCTCCAGGAGTGGCAGCATTGCGGAGAGGTCGCGTTTGCCCTCTCTGCTGTACACGGCGATCCGGGTAAGGCCTTCTTCGCTGTCGATCTCGTTGTACACATCAACAGCAATTTCGTCGTCGCCGGCCTTGAGCCGATCGATGTTGGCCACCGCGGTCGCCGCCTCGGGGAGAGGGGTCGACGAGCGGTAGTAGGTCGGGAATCGAGCATTGTGGGCTTCGACCAGCCGTTTGGCCTCGGCCTGGCCGACGCGGTCGGAGAGCACACGACCCACCCGATCCTCCCAGGTGCGCGTGAGGCGATATACCTCACTCTCCAGTTCCTCGGTCGGCACATTCGGGATGTCACCTTCCGGCCATACGGTGAAATGGATGCGTGCGTCGCCGCTCTCACCAAGCGACAGCCGGTAGTCGATTGACTCGCCCTCGAACCGCTCGAGGAACAGTTGCTGGAGCTGCTGCCGGAGCTCGGCGTTGAATCGCTCCCTCGGCGCGACGACCAGCACCGACACATTGCGGCTCAGCGCATCGCGTCGGACGAAAAGGCGCACGCGCTGGTGCTCCTCGGACTCGAGCAGACCGATCAGGCTGCGGCGCAGATCGTCGTGCGAGATCGTGAACAACTCATCCATCGGGAAGGAGTCGAAGATCTGGACGATCACCTTGTAGTCATGGGATCCCTCGATCAGGTCCTCTTCCGCCAGGATTCGCTCCAGCTTGTTGCGCAGGATCGGAATCGACCCCGCATTCGCCATGTACGCCTTCGACGTGAAGAGCCCGAGAAGGCGGGCCTCCCCCTGGGGGCTGGCATCGTCGCCGACGAGTCGCAAACCGATGTAGTCCATCCGAGCGTCGCGGTGCACCGTCGAGTAGGCGTTCGTCTTCGAGATCACCAGATGGTCGCTCGACTCGTACCGCTCGCGGACGCCGGTCGGCAGATCCTCAAGCGGTACCGGCTCGACATATTTGCTCCGCCATTCAGTGTGGAGCAACCCGAGTCCGGTGCCGGGGGTGATGACCAGCGCAGGCTGCCCGTTAGCGTCGACGATGTCGTATCGCCGGTAGCCGAGGAAGACGAAGTTGTCATCGAGCAGCCATTCGAGGAACGCAACGGTCTCGTCGACGTCTTCTTCCGGGAACGAGGCGGCGTCATCGCGGGCAAGGCCGATCATGGTCCGAACCGCTTCTTGCATCGGGACGAAGTCGCTGACGACCAGTTTCACGCCGGTGAGCACCCAGTCGATCGCTTCTACCAGCCCGGTAGCTGCGGCCTCATCGAGCATCTCTAGGAGCTCGTAGTGCTGGAACGATTCGCGATTGTCAGCATCGCGGCCCCTGACGACGTCGAGCAGATTGCCGGCGTCGTCGCGGAGTGTGCCAACGACGGGGTGGAAGCTCCGGGCGACGGCATGCTCGCGCCGGGTGAGTAGCGCCAGAATCGAGTCGATCAGGAATGGGCGATCGTCGGTGACGATCTCGACGACCGAGCCGGGAGCGTGGTAACCATGGCCCTCGTGTTGTGGGTTGAACACCCGGATCGCGTGCGGCTCGTCGCCGCGCTCAGCCAGGAACCGGAAAGCGTTGGCGAGCTCGGCCTGAAGCTCGTCAGGGCTGACCAACGGGAACTCGTCGTCGGGAACGCGGGCGGTATAGGCCTTCGTGAATGCAGAGAATGCCCCGGGCAATTCGGCCACCACATCGACCTGTGAGGCCGCTACCGGGTCTGACGTCCGCTCCGGAGAGGCGCCGTCATTCACAAGCAGTGGAGCATAACGGGCCCCTCAGGGGACGATGAGTACCGGACATGGCGCCTCGTTGACGACGTGGCCTGCCACCGATCCGACGACCATCCTCCGCAGCGGGCCGGCCCCACGGCGGCCGACCACGAGCAGATCTGCCTCGAGGCGCTGGCACGCCTCGATCAGCTGTTGGGAGGGGTCACCGATCTCCTCCGCCGTGTCGTAGTCGATTCCCGCCAGATCTACCTGGTCGAGGGTGCGGTCGAGCACGTCGCGCTGGGCATTGGAGAGGGCGTCGCCAAGCGCCTCCGCGGTGGGCGGCGAGCCGACGATGCCCCACCAACCTTCGGGCGGTCGCACGACCGCGACGATGAGGAGCGTCGCATCCCGGGCGCGAGCGAGGCTGGCGGCGACTCTGGCGGCATTGATCGATTGCTCCGAGCCGTCGACACCGACGATGATTCTCTTCGGGTCCCATCCCTCCATGGGGTCAGCGTACCGACAACTCGAGCTAGCGAGAAGAGGCCGAGCGACCTACCGAAGTAGCGAAGCAGTAGCGAAGTAGCGAAGTAGCCAAGTAGCTAAGGCAGACCAAGTAGCTAAGGCAGACACTGATCTACCCAGCTACTGATCTACTCAGCTACTGATCTACTGATCTTCGCGAACAGATCGAGGCTGGTGCGGTCGTAGGCGGCGTCGGGGAAGTAACCGATGATGTAGCGCATCCCGGCGTCTTGCCAGGGGCCGAGCTGCTCGATGATCTGGTCCGGTGTGCCAATGAGCCCGTGCTTCTCGTACGTGGCTCGCGTTCGCTCCGCTTTTTCGGCGCCGACCAGCTTCGTCATCCGTGTCTCGATCTCGTCGAGCTTGTCGGTGACGACCTGCTGATCCTCGTCGATGAGCACGGTGAAGTTCACCGAACGCACGATCTCGTCGAAATCTCGTCCGACCGCCCGACAGTGATCTGCAAGCACTTCGCTCTTATGCGCGAAGGCGTCGAGCTCGAGCCCGAAGTTTGTGTAGTCGGCGTATCTGGCAGCGACACGGAGGGTGAGTTGCTCGCCGCCGCCGGCAATCCACATCGGCAGCAATCCCTGGATCGGTTTCGGATTCGCGATCGCACCGTGGAGCGTGAAGTACTTCCCGTCGTACTCGACCTCGTCCTCGGTCCACATCCGGCGCATGATCTCGACGCCCTCCTGGAGCTCCCCGATGCGTACCGATGGCTTGGGGAAGTCGTAGCCGTAGCCGTCGTACTCCTCCTGGTACCAGCCGGCGCCGATTCCCATCTCGAGACGGCCGTTGGAGATCACGTCGATGTCCGCCGCGATCTTCGCCAGGTAGGCCGGGTTGCGGTACGCGATCGATGTGCACATCTGACCGATTCTCACCGTGTCGGTGGTGGCGGCAAGGGCCGCCATCAGCGTCCATGCTTCGTAGCTGGACTCCTGTGTGCCGATCGGGACCGTGTGGAAGTGATCGAACACCCACAGCGATTCGTAACCGGCGGCCTCGATGTCTCTTGCGACGGCAAGCATTGTCGGCCATTGCTCGTGGCGGTCGATGCCCATGAGGTCGAGACGCCAGCCCTGCGGGATGAAAGCTCCATAGCGCATGTGAGCGGGAAACTAACTGCTTCCGCGGTTAAGGCTCGCCATTCCCATGGGCGGCTCGCAGGGGCTCGCCGCCCGACTGCCTGATCGCGGGTTCTGTATCGAGAAGCGATTCGGTCATGTTTGTTGGGCGGCTCGCAGGGGCTCGCCGCCCGACTGCCTGATCGCGAGTTCTGTATCGAGAAGCGATTCGGTCATGTTTGTTGGGCGGCTCGCAGGGGCTCGCCGCCCGACTGCCTGATCGCGAGTTCTGTATCGAGAAGCGATTCGGTCATAGCTCGCGACTCGCGACTCGCGACTCCCCCCGGGAGATATGACTACGACGCTTTGTAGGGTGGAGCTCATGCAGCTCTATGCACGAGTGAACATTCTGGACGGTGCGGCGGTTCGACTGCCGCACGGGACGCTGGATGAGGTGATCCACCTCGACGCAGATTGCGTAGGGCGCGCCAAGGGTTGGGTGGAGAAAGGAGCCGACCGCCTCCACGTCGTCGACCTGGACGCTGCCATTCACGGCGACTACCGCAACCGACCGGTGATTCGCGAGATCATCGCCGAGCTCGACGTCCCGGTACAGGTCGGGGGAGGCGCTCGCTCCCGCCTCGAGATCGATCGGCTTCTCGACGACGGAGCATGGCGGGTCGTCGTCGGCACGCTGGCACTCGACGACCAGGTGCTGTTCTGGGAGATCAACAGGGAGCATCCCGGCCAGATCGTGGTCAGCCTTGACATCACCGCCGACCAGGAGTTGGTCACTCAGGGCTGGACTGAAGGGACGGGCAAGTACCTAGAGGAGACGCTGATCGAACTGTCGTCGGCCGGGGCCGCGGCCTTCATGATCACCGAAGTGGGCCGCGACGCCCTCGAAGACCCGCCGAACTTCGAGGCACTGCGCACCGCCACCAACATCGTCGACGAGGAGGTCATTGCCGCGGGCGGTGTGCGCGATCTCGACGACTTCAGGGAGCTGCTGAAGATCGAGGGATTGACCGGTGTCGTGGTGGGCAGGGAGGTGACGGCGGGGAGGTTCTCGGTCGAGGAAGCGCTCGCCGTCCTCCGCGGAGCCAGCAAGGACCACGGGCCCTGGTCGCGGGAAGAGCTCGCCGCCGCCGCAGACCAGTACAAGGCCGTGCTCGACAAGGCCGGCGACCCAACAGCCGGCTCGAGCGGTGAGGTCCTGAAGCGGTTCGTGCGCTGGCTCGGCGGGGGTGCGCCGTAACCGAGACGCCGGACTACGTCGAGGGCAACCGCAGCTTCTGGAATGACCAGGCGCCACAGTTCGCCGAGTGGGCGGATCGCAACTGGACGAGCGATCCCAGCTGGGGCATCTGGGGCGTCCCTGAGGCCGAGGTCGGCCTGCTCGTCGACATCGCGGGCAAGGCAGTGCTCGAGGACGGCTGCGGCACCGGTTATGTGTCTGCCTGGATCGCCAAGCTTGGCGGTATGCCGATCGGCCTCGACAACTCCCAAGGCCAGCTCGCTACGGCCAAGCGCATGCAGGAACAACACAACCTGGCATTTCCGCTCATCCACGGCATCGCCGAGCGGCTCCCCTTTCGCGATGAGTCATTTGATGTGGTCATCTCCGAGTACGGCTCGGCGATCTGGTCCGACCAGTATCTCTGGATCCCGGAGGCTGCCAGGGTGCTTCGGACGGGCGGCGAGCTCATATTCCTGGGCAACTCCACGCTGTTCATCCTGTGCGTGCCCGACCGCGAAGGCGAGGCGGCGGGGCCTCGACTCCTCCGCAGCCAGTTCGGAATGCACCGCTACGACTGGCCGGAGATCGAGGACGATGGGGTGGAGTTCCATCTCAGTCACGGCGACCGGATCCGGCTTCTGAGAGACAGCGGATTTGAGATCCTCGATCTGATCGAGCTCCAAGCGCCGAAGGAAGCCGTTACCGATTGGGACCATGTCGACGCAGCGTGGGCACACCGATGGCCCTCTGAAGAGATCTGGCGGGCCCGCAAGACCTAGGACGGTATTGAACGATGACGAGTGCCCTGAGCCGCCGCTCGCTTGAGTGTTGCGGTGACTCGGTTTCTCCAGTCAGCCCCCGCACGCTAGAGGATTGCTCAACACCCTCCTAGTCTCTCGTCGCCTTCGGGGGGAGACTGGGTTTCTTACAGCTCCGTCAACAAACGAGGAACCTCGTGTGAACACCACTGGGATCCGGAACGAGACCATCATCCGGCCCGTTGCCCACCTCGACCGGGCGTCGAATCGCGCCCACAGATCAGAGAAAGCAACCCATGAACAAGGCATTACGAATCATCGTGCTGGTGGCGGCGTTTGGACTCGTCGCCGCTGCGTGCGGTACCAACGACGACGTCGCAGATGACGCCACGACAACCACTGCGGCCGACGTGACGACCACCACTGAAGCCGCAACAACGACAACCGAGGCCATGGAAGAAATGGAGCCGGGGCTGACCCTCGACGTCACCGGGTTTCCTACGCTGGCTAACGGAGTCCACTATGAGAACTGGGCGCTCATTGACGGCACCCCGATCTCTGCCGGCAAGTTCAACATCGAGGACGGAGCGATCGTCGATATCGACGGCGGAGCCATCGAGAGCTTCCCGGTGCCAGACCTTGACACCGCATCAACGATTATCGTCACGATCGAACCGGCCGGCGACACCGACGCCGTTCCGTCCGATACCAAATTCGTCGCAGGTGACGTCGTCGATGGCAGCGCTGAGCTCTCGATCGCCCACCCGGCTGCACTCGGTACCGACTTCGCCGACGCCCTCGGCACGGTGCTGCTCGCGACACCGACCAATGGCGACGACAACGACGAGCTGAGCGGGATCTGGTTCATCGAGCTTCCCGGTCCTACCGCAAGCTTGCAGCTGCCGGTGCTCCCGGCGGGTTGGAACTACGAGGGCTGGGCGGTAATCGACGGTGTCCCCGTGACAACCGGGACGTTCCTCGACGCGACGGCCCCTGATGACGCAGCACCATTCTCGGGGCCCGAGGACGGACCTCCCTTCCCCGGCGAGGACTTCCTGGTCAATGCGCCGGAGAATGTGACGTTCCCGACGGACCTGAGCGGCGCCACGATCGTGGTGTCTGTTGAGCCCGACCCGGATGACAGCCCGGAGCCGTTTGTCCTGAAGCCCCTGGTCGGCCAGGCCGATGACCCGGCTTCCGACCACGTCAGCTATGAACTCAGCAACAACGCCGGCGACCTGCCCGGCGGAATTGCGACACTCGGTTGACATCGACCACCAACCTTGCGAGGACGCGCCCTTACGATATGGGCGTGTCCTCGCAGGGAAACGGCGCGGTTAGGCGGATCCTCGTCGTCGACGACGAGCCGATGGTGCGCGAGGTACTCGTTGGCTACCTCAAACGAGACGGGTACGCCGTCGACGAGGCAGCGAACGGACAGGACGCCCTCGATCTGGCCGCCTCGACCAAGCCCGATCTGATCGTGCTCGACGTCATGCTGCCCGAGCTGGATGGGTTTGCCGTACTGACCAGCCTTCGCAAGAACAGCTCGGTGCCGGTGATCCTGCTCACGGCCCGTGCGGAAGAGCCCGACCGCATCGTTGGCCTCGAGCTTGGCGCAGACGACTACGTCGTCAAGCCGTTCTCTCCGCGAGAAGTCGTTGCCAGGGTCCGTTCGGTGCTCCGCAGGACCCAGGCGCCGAGGCTGGCCGAGCGGTTGGAGTTCGACGGTCTCGTCATCGACGGCTCGAGCAGGGAGGTCGAGCTCCACGGCGCGCTGGTCAAGCTGACGCCGATGGAGTTCGATCTCCTCGCACACCTCGCATCGGCGCCACGCACCGCGATGTCTCGATCCGAGCTTCTCGAACAGGTGTGGGACTCGTCTCCCGATTACCAGGACCCGTCCACCGTCACCGTGCACGTCGCCCGCCTGCGCCAGAAGATCGAGGCCGACCCCGAACGGCCAAAGTGGATCACGACCGTGCGCGGCATGGGATACCGCTTCGAGCCATGAGGATCCTGGGACTCGCCGTCGCTGCTGTCCTCGTGGGCGTCGCCCTTTTCGAGATCGGCATGCAGCCGTCGGGGGCTGAACGGGTCGAGCTGCTCGCCATCCTTCTCGGCATGGTCGTCGCCGCAGCCGTCGCCGCCTGGGCATTGCCCCGGTGGGCACGCCGGGCGACCTCGCTGCGTGGAACGCTGATCGCGCTCATCGCCACCGCTCTGCTGATCGTCATCGTCGGCGCGGTGGTCTCTGCGCAGCGGATGTTCCTGTCGACGCACGACGCCCAGCTGCTCATCGTCGTTCTCGGACTCGGCCTGGTCGCCGGCCTGAGCTTTGCTGTATCGGTCGCCAAACCTTGGACCGAGGATCTCCGCAGCGTTGCGGAAACAGCATCCCGAATTGCCGGCGGGGACCTCACCGCAAGAACCGGGGTCGACCGCGCCGACGAGGTCGGGTCCACTGCGCATGCGGTCGATGAAATGGCACGGGAGCTTGCCGCCCTCGACATCGAGCGAGCTCGTGACGATGAGGCTCGCCGGCGATTCTTCGCATCGGTAAGCCACGACCTCCGCTCCCCGCTCGCCGCACTCCAGGCCGCTGCTGAGGCGTTGCGGGACGGTGTGGCATCCGACCCGGATCGATACCTGGCTTCGATTGAGGGCGACACCCGGGTGCTGAACCAGCTCGTGGACGACCTGTTTCTGCTCGCTCGCATCGAGTCAGGAGGGTTCGAGTACGAGCGGATGCCGGTGGATCTCGCCGAGATCGTCGACGAGGCGATCGAGGTGCTGGCGCCGGTGTCGCGGCAAGCCGGTGTCAACGTCCGCCTCGACACTGACGGAACCTCTGTGATCAATACCGGACCAGCGCCGATCGGTCGGGTGATCCGGAATCTGTTGGACAACGCGATCAGGCACGCCCCGTCCGGCTCGGAGATCACGGTCACCGTCGAGATGCCGGCAACCGTCACGGTCGCCGACGAGGGGCCGGGCTTTCCGCCCTCCTTTACCGAGGCGGCCTTCGACGAGTTCGCCAGAGCCGATCCGGCTCGCTCCCGATCGACCGGAGGTGCGGGCCTCGGGCTGGCAGTCGCCAGGGAACTGGTCGAGGAGCTTGGCGGACACATCTGGGCAGAGCCAGGCCCCGGCGGGCTGGTGGCGTTTTCGCTGCCGGACTAGCGCCGCGGCCCTTTCTTTGATCCCCCCTCAACTCAAGGGGGGAGTCCCGCCGCAAGGCGGGGAGGGGGGTCAAACCGTTGCCGCGACCACGCCTTGACCCCCTCCGCCTCGCTGGCGCTCGGCACCTCCCCCTGAGCTGAGGGGGAGGCAAAGAAGCCACCTCGCTGTTGTCGCCACCTTCCCGAGAAGGGAGGGGGGGTAAAGCCGTGGCGCCGCGGCCCTTTCTTTGCTCCCCCCTCAGGGGGGAGTCCCGCCGCAAGGCGTGGCCGCGACCACGCCTTGACCCCCTCCGCCTCGCTGGCGCTCGGCACCTCCCCCTGATGCCCGGCCGGCGGCGGTCCGAAGAGACAACAACATCGCCCTTCTAGCATCTGAAGATGAGAAAGGCACTGATCCCGATCGCGATCCCGCTTGGGCTGGTGGTGGGGGCCGCGTTGGCCGCCCCGTCGCTATTGAGGCGAATGTTCGCGGTTCCTCAGCGCGCCATGCCCGACACCACGCCTCGAGACATGGGACTCGACGGCGAGGAGGTGTGGATCGAGGGCCCGAACGAGAAGCGACTCCATGGTTGGTTCATCCCTGGGGCGGAGACGGCGCCGGCCGTCGTGGTGCTCCACGGTTGGGGAGGGACGGCCGCCGACATGCTTCCCATCGCGCCCGGTCTCAACGGCATCGGGCTGCATGCCTTGTTCCTCGACGCTCGGACGCACGGGCTTTCCGACGAGGAAGACTTCATGTCCATGCCGAGGTTCGCCGAGGACCTCGAGACCGCAGTGGCCTGGCTCCGGGCACGCGAAGACGTCACGACGATCGGGGTCATCGGGCACTCGGTGGGCGCGGCTGCGTCGATCCTGGTGGCATCCCGCAACGCCGACGTCGACGCCGTGGTGGCGGTGGCGTCGTTTGCCCACCCCGAGGAGTTGATGTGGCGTGCGATCCCATACCCGGCGCCGATCAAGTGGACATTGCTTCGGGTGATCCGACAGATGATCGGCGTCTCTTACGACGACATCGCGCCGCGCAACAGGATCGGAGATGTTGAGGTTCCGCTGCTGCTCATCCACGGTGATGCCGACGAGGTCGTCCCGGTCGAGGATGCGTTGAGCCTTCGCGAACATCAGCCGAGCTGCACGCTCATCGTGGTGCCCAATGGCAACCACTCCGATCTGGATGCCTACGAGCCGTACTTCCCGCAGGTAGATGAGTTCTTGCGCAGCAGTTTGATGGCGGCGGAACCACTGAACCGCTGAGCCGCCTACCAGAGCTCTTCGAGCATGGCGTCAACCGGGTCGGTGCCCGCAGCCGTGCCTTCCGCTGCTTCGTCGATGCCCGACCCACCGGTAGCGCTCGTCTCAAATGCACCAGCCGCGGGCTCGAGGAAGCGGCTCGGCAGGGCATAGGAATGGTTAGCACTGCTCGAGAAGCGGTGGTGATAAAAGCGCTGGGGCACGCTCACCACCAGATGGTTCTTTGCCCTCGTCAGCGCGACGTACAGGAGCCGACGCTCCTCCTCGAGTCCCCCGGGGTCGGTGAGCGCCATGTCGGACGGAATGTTGCCGTCGGCAGCGTGGATGACGAACACGGCCGACCATTCTCCTCCCTTCGCCGAGTGAATCGTGGACAGGATCAGATAGTCCTCGTCAAGATGCGGCGGACCGGCGAGGTCGCTGGTCGAGAGCGGGGGATCGAGGGTGAGCTCGGTGAGGAAGCTGCTGCGGTCGGCATGCTCGGTAGCCAGGGCTGCCAGCTGACCGAGGTCGGCGAGCCTCGCGGCAGCATCGTCGTAGTTGGCCTCGAACACGACCTCGCAGAACTCGGCGAGCCGCTCGATCTGCTCGGCAGGGGACGGCTGTGACGCCGGCGTCCCGCGGCAGTCTCCCAGGGTGGCACGAAGCAGGGCATAGGCCTCGGCGCTCTCTGCCGGCATCGGCAGGTCTACCGAGATGAAGGCGGCCACCCGATCGCCCGATCCGTCAACCGCCAGATCGTCGAGCCGCTCGGTCAGCGACAGCGCCGTCGCAGCACCGACCCCCGGCATCGCCTGGAGCACGCGATCCCACGCAAGCTCGTCGTACGGATTGTCCAGAATCCGCAGCAAAGACATCATGTCCTTGATGTGGGCGGCCTCGAGGAACCGAAGCCCGCCGAACTTCACAAAGGGAATGTTGCGTCGTGATAACTCGATCTCCAGGCCGGCCGAGTGATGCCCGGTCCTGAACAGCACGGCTTGATCGCGCAACTCGATCCCCTGCTCGCGCAGTTCGAGCACGCGATCCGCCACGAAGTCGGCCTGGGCCGCTTCGTCGTAACAGGTGACGAGTGCCGGCTTGGGACCGGCCCGCCGCGCCGACCACAGCTGCTTCGGGAACACGGCGTTCGAGGCGCCGATGACGGCATTGGCGGCCTCGAGGATCTGCGGCGTCGATCGGTAATTCTGCTCGAGTTTGACCACGGTGGTGCCGGGAAAGTCGTCACAAAAGCCGATGATGTTTTCCACGTTCGCTCCGCGGAACGAGTAAATCGATTGGGCGTCGTCGCCGACCACCGTCACATTCCGACTACCAAGTGCCGACAGGATCTGCGCCTGGCTGCGATTGGTGTCCTGGTATTCGTCGACAAGCACGTGATCGAAGAGTCCTCGGATGGCCCCTGCGGCCGGTGATTCGAGCAGTGCGTGCCAGTACAGGAGCAGGTCGTCGTAGTCGACGACGTTGGTCTCGCGCTTGCGACTGGTATAGGCGCGGAACAGGCCGCCGAGATCTTCGTGATGTTCTGCGACCCACGGGTACCAGTCTTTCAACGTGTCCTCGAGGGGCGAGCGCGTGTTGACCGTGCGCGAGTAGATCGCGGCAATGGTCTCCTTCTTCGGAAAACGGCGCCCGGTCGAGCCAAGCCCGCGCTCGGCGCGCAGGCGCCCGAACAACGTGGCGGAATCCGTCTGATCGATGACGGTGAACCCGGCGCCGAGCCCAACCGCGACGCCATGGCGTCGCAGCAGTCGGTTGGCAGTCCCATGGAAGGTCCCGCCCCACACGCCACCGGTCGATCGATCCACAACCAGGGCGCCGACGCGGCGCAGCATCTCAGCGGACGCCCGCCTGGTGAAGGTGAGGAGCAGGATGCGGTCCGCCGGCGTCCCCTCGTCGATGAGCCGCGCCACCCTGCTTGCCAGCGTGCGCGTTTTGCCGCTCCCGGCCCCGGCGACGACGAGCAGCGGGCCGCCATCGTGGAGCACGGCCGCCCGCTGGGCGTCGTTGAGATCGTTGAGCCATGGCCTACTATCGTCGAACATACGTTCGACGATAGTAGGCAGTAGCCAAGTAGCGAAGTAGCGAAGAAAAGAGGAAAGCCGTTGACCAGGACTTGGCTACTTGGCTACTCAGCTACTTAGCTACTGGCATGCACATCGGCGTCTCGATCTTTCCCACCGACAAGACCATCCAGCCGGTGGATCTGGCCAGGGAGGTCGAGGCGCGCCGTTTCGAGTCTCTGTGGTTTCCCGAGCACAGCCACATCCCGATCTCACGGAAGACCCCATGGGGAGGCATCGACGGTGCCGCCGAGCTACCCGAGATGTACTGGAGAACGCACGACCAGCTCATCGCCCTGGCGGCCTGCGCCGCGGTCACCGACACGGTCAAACTGGGCACGGGCATCACCCTGGTGGCCCAACACGACCCGTTGTGGCTGGCCAAACAGGTGGCCTCACTCGACGTGATCTCGAATGGGCGGGTGCTGTTCGGGATCGGATATGGGTGGAACAAAGAAGAGCTGGCCAATCACCACGTCGCCTACACCGACCGGCGGGCGATCCTGCGCGAGAAGGTGCTGGCCATGATCGAGCTGTGGACGAAGGACGAGGCCGAGTACCACGGCGACCACGTCGATATCACGCCATCCTGGCAATGGCCGAAGCCAACGCAGAAGCCGCACCCGCCGATCATCCTCGGCGGTGGCGCCGGCCCGAGGACGATGCGCGACATCGCCGAGTTCTGTGACGGGTGGATGCCGATCGTCGTCAGACACGAGATGGCCGGCAAGATCGGGGAAGTTCGGGCCGCCATGGAAACCGCCGGCCGCGATCCCAATTCGTTGGAGCTGACGGCCTGGCAGGCGCCGCGCGATCTCGAGCAACTCGAGATGATGCGGGACCTTGGTGTGACCAGGGTGGTGTTCGGATTGCCATCGGTCGATCGCGAGGTCGTGATCGACAAGCTCGACAAATACGCAGCCATTGCCGCCGCCCTCAACGACTGAGCGGGGAGTCATGAGCAGGAGCCATCAGGTATTGTTCCCGCGAACGAAGGAGTGACGATGGACAAAGTCGAGATGCTGAAGGTCGCCCCGCTGTTCAGTGGCCTCAATAAGAAACAGCTGAATGCAATCGCAGACACCGCACGCGATCTCACCTTCGAAACCGGCGACACGATCATCGCGGAAGGTGACCATCGGTCTGTCGGCTTCTACGTGCTCGGCTCCGGCACCGCAGAAGTGAGCAGAGACGGCAGCGTCGTCGCCACCTACGGCCCCGGTGACTATTTCGGCGAGATTGCGCTCCTCAGCGACGACACCGCTCGCACCGCGACCGTCACCGCGACCAGCGACACCGAGGTGCTCGGCCTCACCAAGTGGGACTTTCGAGCACTCCTCAACTCCAAGCCGGACATCGCCGTCCAGGTGATGGCCGAGCTTGCTCGCCGTCTGACGGAGACCCAGTCAACCAGCGAGTAAGAGCCAGTGACCGAACCTCAATTCATCATCCACGGTGGGCGCGGATCGATGGCCGTATCGGGCGTCGAGTACGCAAAGTACGGTGGCAACACGACGTGCTTCGAGATCGCACAAGACCCTCGGCACCGTGTGCTGATCGATGCCGGCACCGGATTGCGCGATGTCGAGCACAGCCTGAGCCGGGATCACGATCACCAGTTCACCATGCTCCTGACCCACTACCACTGGGACCACATCCAAGGCATCCCCGTCTTCTCCCCGGTCTGGATGCCGGGAAACAACTTCACCCTTCACGGCCACGACACGCCGGTCGGCGATGTACGGTCCACCCTGGCTGGCGTCTTGACCCAGCCATGGTTCCCAGCGGCGCTCGTCGATTCGCCTGCAACCATCTCGTTCCGCGACTTTTCGGAACCAATCGAATTCGGCCAAGTGTCGATCACTTCTGTGGCACTCAACCATCCCCAGGGGATCACCGGTTTTCGGATTGACGGCCCGACGCGGAGCATCGTGGTCGCGACCGATCACGAGAGCGAGCCTGAGGCCGATCAGAGACTCGCCGAATTCGCCAGGGGGGCCGACGTACTCATCCACGACGCCCAGTATCTGCCCGCCGAATACCCGGTCCGCGTGGGCTGGGGCCACAGCACCTGGGAGCACGCGGTCCAAGCCGCCAAGAACGCCGAAGTTGCGGAACTGGTGCTCACCAGCCACGACCCGGACCACACCGACGACGACATCGACGTCATCGTCGCTGCCGCAGCCGAGCATTTCCCGCACGTGACCGGCGGCACCGAGGGAATGAAGATCCCGCTGTAACTCGCGCTGCGATGCACCGTGTGAGTCGATCTAGTCCGACGGAAGACCCATTGCCTCCCGCGCTCCCTCTGAGAAGGTCTGGTCGACGACGACCGGCCACTCGGTGATCCTATGGTCGACTACCCCGGCCACTTGCCATCCGCTCGGATCGGTTCGAGTCTCGTCGTCATGTCTGTCGACGCCGACGGTTTGCCGCGGGCAGTCCTAGCCGTCGATCGCGCTCAAGAGAAGATTCTGAGTCGCCCTGCCAACCGAACCCTCGGTGTCGAAGAGCGCGGCGTGGGCGAGGCCGATTCCGGAGGGCTCCCACAGCGACACGGCTTGTGCGCAGAACCATTCACCCGTTGGATCGCGGTGCAGCGACAACGTGAGATCGGCGTTGACGAACCACACCTCTTCGATCGGATCGTTGTAGGAAATGCCGTTCAGACAATCGGCCAGCGGGCAGATGGCCTGAAACGGGCTTGGTTTCTCACCCTGCAGCAAAGGGACCTTGGTCCTCATCCACATCGTCGACGGCCCGCCCCCCGGCCTGGTGGACGGGTCGTAGCGACACTCCACCGAGTCGTTGAACGCCGCAAGGCCATGTGGTGGCTGAATCGGGAATGGTCCCGGCTCGGACGCTTCGAAATCCGGTGCAAGGTCGTCGGCGATCGACACCGCAAGATGGTCGAGCTCGCGCATATGGAGGCCGTGGGCCCGGGCGTAGATGCCGTCGTCATCGGACAATTCGGCCTCGGTGACGCTCGCCGAGCGGCCGAGCTTGACCATCGATGCCAGCACCCGGAAGCCCCGCATCGGGATCGGGCGCATGAGCTCCACCGTGATGCGCGTCATTCGCTGGTCGGTGACGATCTGCTCCATGGCACGGGCCAGCAAGCCGGTCGGCGGTCCTGCATGGCATGCATCATCAACCCAGGGTCCCCGCGAATAATCGGTCGGGACAAACCAATCGCCTTCGTCCCTATCGAAATAGGCCTCGATCATGCGGCCAGGCTATTCGATCGCCCCCGGGTAGTACTTGCTCGGAGGGTGGGTGAGCAATCCTGCAGCGGGGGCTGCGGTCGGGAGAAACCGAGGCACCGGATCATCCGAGCAAGCGGCGGACGTGGCACTCGTCACTGTTCGTCCTCGCGGAGCTCAGGCGGAGGCTGCACATGGGGCTCGGGCTCGATGACCCAGGTGCCGCGGGACTCGTCGACCGTCACCGCTGCCATCTTCACGGCTTCGGTCAGCCAATCGGAAACCGCATCGACCGTGCGCAGCTCTTTGAGGGCGTCGCGGATCTCTTCGAATGGCGTGGACTGGCGCGACTCAATCAGGATGAGGTGAGCTCCGAACTGGGTCTCCACCGGACCGGCCACTTCGCCGATCGGTTCCGTCGCCGTCACCAGGGCGAACTCCGGCACGTAACCGATTGGGTCCGCGCAGCCGAGCGAGCCGCCACTTTCCGCATTCGAGGTGTCGATCGACAGCTCTGAAGCGAGGTCGCCAAAATCCTCTCCGGCGTCGAGGCGAACCAGCGCGGCCTCGGCTTCTTCAAGGGTGGCCACCAGGATGTGGGACGCACATACTTCCTCGACCCAGCGCTCGGGGCTCTCGTCGAGCTCCTGTTGAACTTCTTGGTCGCCCGGTGCCTCTACGTCAGGACCCAACAACTCGTGGAGGTGCTGCTCGATGGCGATCTGACTCGCCAGGCGATGCAGCGCAGCCTCCGAGATGTTCTGCTGGGCGAGAAACGACGGTATGTCGAGGAAGCCTCCGTCGATGACCAGCCTGCGGATCTCGGCGTCGATCTCTTCCTCCGAGGGTTCGAACCCGAGTTCATCGGTGACGCGTTGGTCAATGGCCTCCCACTGAATGGTCAGCCCGAGGAAGGTGGCGAACTGTTGCGGCGTACGGTCGAAGTCGGAGATCTCGATGAGTAAGCCTTCGACGTCGGCGGTGGTGATTTCGGTGTCGTTGACGGTCGCCGCGATGCTGTCGCCCCCGCAGGCGGCGAGCACCAGTGCTCCGACCGCAATGATCGTTCCTGCGCGTGTCATGGCGGCCGAGCATATGGCGGCGGCAGCGGAAACGGCTGCGACGCCGATGAGAATCGCGTAGGAGGGTGGTGAGCAATCCACCAGCGGGCCGCTGCTGTCGGGAGAAACCAAGTCACCGGATCATCCGAGCAAGCGGCGGCCCCTAGCACTCGTCATTGTTCATCACCGTCCTAAGGGCGGCCGCGCTCAGATCGCGAGCGCGTCCCGTAACACGGCGACCCGATCGGGGTCGACGCGGAAGTACGCCCACTTCCCCCGCTGTTCGCGGATCAGCAATCCTGCCCCGGCCAGGATCGACAGGTGATGACTCACCGTTGGCTGGCTGCGTCCGATCGTGTCGACCACATCGCAGGCACACAGCTCGCCGTCGGGGGCATTGGCGACCAGGCTGAGCAGCCTGAGCCGGACCGGGTCCGCCAGTACCTTGAATCCGGAAGCGAGCTCGCTGGCCTCTCCCTCAGCCAGCGGCTCGATCAGCACCGGATCGCAACAGGCTTCAATGACCTTGATCTCCATATACCGCAGGCTACCAGTGATTCTGGGCAACGTATTGACAGTCATCGATGGGTATTGGTAGTATCGTATTGATGGCGATGAATACGTCGATGCCGGAGAACCCACCGATAACCGACCGTGTGCGCGAACGCGTCCGAGAGCGCTACGCCGCAGCAGCAATCGCGGCGTCTTGCTGCGAGCCCGGCTGCTGTTCACCAGCGACCGACGCCGACTTCGGCTCGGCGCTGTATCGATCCGGGGACATCGTCGCCGTGCCGGAAGGTGCCAGGGCGGCAAGCCTTGGCTGCGGCGACCCGACCGCGGTTGCCGCTCTGGTCGAGGGCGAGACGGTGCTCGACCTTGGCTCGGGTGCCGGCATTGATGTCCTGCTATCGGCACGGCGAGTGGGCCCGACCGGCTTTGCATACGGCCTGGACATGACCGACGAGATGCTCGATCTTGCCCGCAGCCACGCCGACGAGGCCGGCGCTAGGAACGTTGAGTTTCTCAGGGGGTACATCGAGGATATTCCACTCGGACCCGACGCCGTCGACGTGGTCATCTCGAACTGCGTGATCAACTTGTCCGCGAACAAGCCCGCGGTGTTCGCCGAGATCTTCCGCGTGTTGCGGCCGGGCGGCCGAATCGGGATCAGCGACGTCGTTGCCGAGGACCACCTCACAACAGATCAGCGCTTGGAGCGGGGGAGCTGGGTCGGCTGCATCGCTGGTGCGCTTTCCTTCTCCGAGTATGAGAAAGGTCTGGCTGCGGCGGGCTTCGCCGACGTGAGCATCACCCCGACTCATCGGGTGGCCGAAGGCATGCACTCGGCGATCGTCAAAGCCGAGAAGCCGGCCGCCGTCGCTTCGGGCGGCACGAAGTGCTGGACACCGCACGATCTCGAGGACCGGATCGCGTAAATCCGGCCCAACGATCACGCAGCCGTAGGGCGCTACCACGCCTTGTGGTGACAGCGCTAAGCCCCCTCCCCGCCCGTTTCCTCCCGTCGCTTGTGAGGCGACTTCTTTGCCTCCCCTAAGGGTGTCGTGTTTCGCGACAGTACGACGATCGTTGGGCTCACCGCCGCGGCGTTCTCGTTGCTCCCCCCTCAGGGGGGAGTCCCGCCGCAGGCGGGGAGGGGGGTCAAACCGTGGTCGCGACAACGCCTTGACCCCCTCAGCCTCGCTGGCGCTCGGCACCTCCCCCTGAGGGGGAGGCAAAGAAACCGCGCCGCCGAGGCAAGTGTCGCACCCAGCGCGACCGTTCACCTGAGGGGGAGGCAAAGATCCGGCCAGAATCGTCATTGGGAACGACCCGCGAAATAACAAACGGCGGGCGGTCCCGGTGGACTCGCCGCCGCTGCAGGCGCCGTACATTGCTGCTCCTTCCTTACCGGCCTCTCGGGACCGATTTAAAGGTCGTGCTGACGGCAGGAAGGTACCACCGGGCCGGCAGTTCGCGCGCGACCAGCTGGAAGTTGTCTGAGCTACTTTTCGCGAGCGTCGTCGGCAATGGTGGCAAGCACGCCGTTGACAAAGCGGCCGGAGCGGGCAGTCGAGTATTGCTTTGCCAGCTCGACAGCCTCGGAGAGCACCACCCCGACCGGAGTGTCGGTGTAACGGAGCTCGTAGACGCCGAGGCGAAGAATGGCACGGTCCACCGCCGGCATCCGTTCCACACGCCAGTCCGTGGCCCCGGCGTCGAGGGCGGCGTCGATCTCTTCGAGATGGGCCCAGGTACCGCGGGCGAGGCGGAATCCTCTCCCCGAGTGCTCCGGAGATTCCATCTGGGTGAGGTCACCGGCGTCGGCCGCGTACAGAAGGCCGATCGCACGCTCCCGCGCTTCTTGGCGGCTCACGTCACCCGGGTGAGGTATTCCCCGGTGCGGGTATCGACCTTGAGGACATCGCCGATGTCAACGAACAGTGGTGCCTGCACGACAAGGCCCGTCGTCAGTGTCACCGGCTTGGTCGCACCCGATACCCGATCACCCTTCACCCCCGGTTCGGCGTGGCTCACCTCGAGCTCGACGGCAGCCGGCAGCTCGATGCCGATCGGCTTGCCCTCGAAAATCGACAGCCGGACTTTGGCCCCATCGGCGAGGTACGGCACCTCATCACCAACGGCCTCGGCCTGCAGTGAGATCTGGTCGAAGGTCTCCCCGTCCATGAAGTGGAACCCGAGGTCGTCGCGGTAGAGATACTGGAAATCGCGGCGGTCGATCGTTGCCCTGGGAAGATCCTCGTCGGCGCGGAAAGTGCGGTCGAGTACGGCACCGGTGGTCAGGTTTTTCAGCTTCATCCTGACAAATGCCTTGCCCTTGCCGGGTTTCACGTGCTGGTAGTCGACCACCTGGAAGAGGCCTTCGGGCAGGTTCAACGCCATGCCGGGTTTGACGTCGTTTGTGGAGATCATCCTGCTCGTTCCTCGATACCGACCGACCCCAGCGCCGCTCGAACAGTAGCCCGGTCGGCATGGACCACCGATGGCCTTCCGTCGGCTTCGAGAACGACGAATCGAAGACCTCGCTCGTCACGCTTCTTGTCCATGGCCATCAGCTCCTCGATCCGAGCGAGTGCCACCGGCGGCGCCTGTATCGGGAGCCCGAGCGATGCGATCAGTTCCCGTTGTGATTCGGCGTCGTCGTAGCCGGCAGTCAGCTCGGACACGGTGGCTGCGGCAGCCATCCCGATCGCCACCGCCTCACCGTGAGAGGTATTGGCCGCCACTTCCACCGCATGTCCGACCGTATGGCCGTAGTTGAGGATCGCTCGCATTCCCTGTTCGGTGAAATCCGATGTGACCACCCCGACCTTCACCGCGACTGCCCGGTTCACCACCGCGTCAAGCGGCGCGGCGAGCCCATGTTGCCGATAGAGTCCAACCAGTTCGGGATCGCCGACCAGGCCGGCCTTGAGCGCCTCGGCGCTCCCCTCGCGCCGCAGGACCTCCGGAAGCGTCTCGAGCAGATCGAGATCGACGACCACCCTCGCCGGGTGGCGAAACACGCCTGCCAGATTCTTGCCGCCGATGTTGAGCGCGCTCTTGCCACCAATGGCGGCGTCGACCGCCCCCAGCAGCGTCGTCGGTACAAACACCGCCTCGATCCCGCGCAGGTAGGTAGCAGCGATGAACCCGGCCACGTCGGTGAGCGCCCCTCCACCGATACCGAGAATGGTGTCACCCCGGCCGAGCCCGGCACCGGCGAGATCCCGGTACACATCCTCGACGACACCGATGCGCTTTGCCGCCTCTCCGTCGGGAAGGGTCACCGTGATCGATCGCAATCCGCCCGCGCTGAGACCTGCGGCCGTTGCGGAGGCGAGCCCGGCCATGGTCGGTTGGGTCAGCACCGCAACCGCGGACCGTCCCTCGCGATCGGGGAGCAGGCCGGTGGCGGATAGGCCGCCGGATTCGACCAGGACCTCGGAAACCACACGCTCGCCCTCGGTGATCACATGTCGCATGCTTCGACCACTCGACCTACCACTGTCGCGATGTCGTCGTTCCCATCGACGATGACCTGGGCAGCGGATCGATATGCCGCGATGCGGTCGGTCAGCATGTCCGAAAGCGTGTCGAGTGAATCCCCGGTCAGCAGAGGCCTGGTGCCGCCTTCGGCAATGCGCCCGGCTGCCGTCTCAGCGGTGACGTCGAGGAGCACCACGATTCCGTGGTCGCGCATCGTCGACGTGTTGCCGTCGACGAGAATCGAACCGCCGCCGGTGGCGACGACACCGTCGGGTTCCGCAGCGATGGTGCTGAGTGCTTCGGATTCGAGGCGCCTGAACTCCGATTCGCCCTCGATGAAGAACAGGTCGCTCACCGACCGGCCATAGCCCTCTTCGACGCGGGCATCGAGATCGTAGAACGGTTGGTCGAGCCGCTCGGCGAGGTGGACACCGACGGTGTTCTTCCCGCTTCCCATGAGGCCGATCAACCACACGTGGCCCATCAGTAGGAAGCGATCCGATCAAGGTGGGAACGATGCGCATCCACGAAGGACGCGACGGTGTCTCCGCCGTACACGCGCTGCATCTCGGCAGCGAGCACGATTGCCACCATCTGTTCGGCGACGACGCCTGCGGCCGGAACCGAGCAGACGTCGCTGCGCTCCCTGAACGCTTCCGCGGCCTCCTTGGTGGTGACATCGACCGAGCGCAGCGGCCGCATCAGCGTCGAGAGCGGCTTTTGGGCTGCTCTGACGCGGATGACCGAGCCGTTGGAAATGCCCCCTTCGATGCCGCCTGCCCGATTCGTCTCCCGCAGCATCTCGCCGCCCTCGGCGATGATCTCGTCGTGGGCCTCCGAGCCAGGCCTCCCCGCAGAAGCGAACCCGTCACCGACCTCCACTGCCTTGATCCCCGGTATGGACATCAAGGCGCCCGCCAGCAGCGTGTCTAGCCGCCGGTCGTAGTGCACGTGGCTGCCGATCCCGATGGGAACCCCGTGTGCCGCGACCTCGACCACTCCACCCAGGGTGTCGCGGTCGGTCTTGGCTGCGTCGATGGCCGCCGACATCGACGACTCGGCTTCATGGTCGTCGAACACCCGCACCGGCGACGCGTCGATGGCCGCCAGGTCGTCGGGTCCCGGGATCACCTGCTTGGCCACCTCGATGGCCCCGATGCGCACCACATGGCTCACCACGGCGACCCCGACCTCGGCGAGGAGCTGCTTGGCGGCGTAGCCCGCAACGGTGCGGGCCGCAGTTTCGCGGGCCGATGCCCGCTCGAGCACATCCCTGGCGTCGTAGCTGCGGTACTTCACCATTCCGGCCAGGTCGGCGTGACCGGGCCGCGGGGTGGTCATCGGGCGCGCCGCTGAGCCGGGGCCGGGTGACATCTGCTCGGACCAGCGTTCCCATTCGGTGTTCCGGATCACGACCGCGACCGGGCTACCAAGCGTCCGCTCGAAACGCACCCCTCCAAGAATTTCGAGCTCGTCGCGCTCGATGCGCATCCGCGGCCCTCTCCCATGTCCGAGGCGGCGTCTGGCGAGTTCGCTGCTCAGACCATGGGCAGTGAAGCCAAGCCCGTTTGGCAAGCCCTCGATGATGGTCACCAGACCGGGGCCGTGCGACTCGCCGGCGGTGAGGAATCGGATCATCCGGATATGGTCGCAGCGCCAGCAGCCAATGTCACCTGTGAGCCCTGCTAGCCGAGGTACCAGTCGGCGATTGCGGCGCCCCATGCCAGGGCGAAATAGGCGCCGGCGACCAGGTACGGGCCAAATGGAATGGCGTCTTTGCGGTTGCGAATCCTGGTGACGATCAGCACCAATGAGACCAGGCCGCCGCCGATGAAGGCGGCAAGGATCGCAATCACGAGCACATCCCACGATCCGTAGGCGGTGAATAGCCCGAGCAGGAAGCCGAGCTTGACGTCACCGCCGCCGAGGGCCCCGGCAGGGCCGAGCAACGCCAGCGCCAAGAGCACAAGGTAATAGGCGGCGCCACCGAGCAGCGGTCGCAAGAGGTCTCCACCGGTCAGCGCGCCGTCTTCGACCCACACGTCGAGCAGGGTTCCCCCATAGAGGAGCGCGAGACCGATCGCGGTTCCGGGAAACAGAATCCGGTTCGGAATCAGCTTGGAGTCGAGGTCGGTGAGGGTGAGGGTCACCGTCACGGCAACGAACCACAGATAAGCCGGGAGGACCCAGTCCACCCCGACGACCAACGGGGTCGCGGCGAACAGCAGTCCAGTTGCGACCGCAACGACCGCCAGCCGGCTGGAGCGATCCCTCACATCGCGGATCGACACATCGATCGCGACGGCCTCGACGGCCGCACCGACCGCCAATCCGACCGGGAACAGGAGAACGCTCACCATGCGGCGCCGGAGGCTAGATCGGTGGTCGGCAATCTGCACAGCGGGGCGCAATTCGGGGTATCGGCGGACGCCAAACTGTGAGGGAGCATCGGGGCGCCGTGGTACTCGTCATGAGCGACCATCCTCCAGGGAGTCAAGTTGCCGCAGCCCGCATCGCCTGGAGCGGCGCAGCCACGCCGGCCCACAGCTCGAACGACGCCGCCGCCTGGGCGACGAGCACGTCACGCCCATCGGCAAAAGGCATACCGTGTTCGCCCGCCGACACGACCGCCGGTGTCGGCGCCGCGGCGTAGGGAAGGTCCACCAGTCCGACCGCCGCCTCGATGATCCCGACGGGAAGCGACTCGCCGCTCATACCGATGGGCGTGGCGTTTACGACGACCGCTCCCGCGATGGCGGTTCCCCACTCCACCACGCCGCCGTCGACACGGGTCCGGCGAAGGAGCGCTTCCGCAGCTTCCGGGGTCCGCGCCGCGATCGAGATCCGTCGTTCCGCCAGCGCGACCAGCGCGGCGGCCGCTGCTCCGCCGCTGCCGAGGATCAAGATCGGCGCCTCCGTGTTCAGCGCGGCGGCGGCCCATACCATGCGCAATCCGTCAATGTCCGTGTTATCCCCGGCCGCCATACCACTCTGGTGCGCGATCGTGTTGATGGCGCCGGCTCTGAGACCGTGTTCTGACACTCGGTCGACGAGGCTGAACGCCGTTTCCTTGTGCGGCATGGTGACGTTGGCGCCGTCGAGTGCTCCGTAGCGGATTTCAGCCACCGCGCTCACCATCCCGGCCCGATCGACCCGACGTGCCACATAGCTCCCCCCGATGCCGGACGCGTCCAGCGCCGCGGTGTGGATGGCGGGTGAACGGGAATGCTCGACGGGATCACCGAGCAGCACCAGTTTCACGGGAGGATCCCGTCTGCCTTTGCTTGTTCGATCTTGGCCCGATGCTCCTCGAGGGTTTCCGAGAAGCCGTGGCGGCCGTCTTCGGAAACCAGCACGTAGAACAGGAATCCCGTCGACGCCGGATTGAGGGCACCATCGAGCGATTCGATCTGAATCGTCCCGATCGGGGTCGGGGGCAGCCCATCGATCCGATAGGTGTTCCACGGTGAGTCGATCTCGAGGTGCTCGGCGAGCACCCGCCCGGGGCTGCCGCCGAGCGCGTAGACCACCGTGGCGTCGATCTGTAGACGTATTCCCCGATCAAGCCGGTTGTAGATCACACTGGCGATCAGCGGACGATCCTCTTCGACTCCTGCCTCGCGCTGGATCAGCGACGCGATGACCAGCGCCTCGTACGTACTCACACCGAGCTCTTCGATGCGAGACCAGTCTGCGCCTTCGAGCCGATGCACCAGCTCGTCCGCCATGAGTTGGAGGATCTGGCCCGGCGTGTCGTCGTCGCGGATTTCGTATCGTGCCGGGTAGAGGAGGCCCTCCCAGCGGGCCAGCTCGTTGACGCCGTCCGGCACTTCGGTTGGCAAATACGGTGAGATCACGGACCCGTCCCGCAACTCCGCGGCGAAGTCCTCGACGGTGAACCCGGTTTGGTCGGCGAGGCTCTCGATGACAGCAGCAATGGTGACTCCCTCTCGGATGATCACGCTGGCGCTGGCGGTGTCCGGGCCTTCGACCAGTCTGCGCGCCACCAGTTCAGGATTCATCCCGGTCTCGAGGTGGTAGATCCCGGGTTTGAGCTGGGCCGCAATGCCCTCGCGCTCGACGACTTCGACGAGATCGCGCCTGGTGACCACCCCGGCCGCCTCCATTGTTTCACCAATGGTGCGGGCCGAAGAGCCCTGGGCAACCTCAACGCTGACGGGTATCCCTGCCTGAACGGTCGTTGTCGGCGCATCTGCAGCAACGAGCCCTGCGAGCAGTCTCCCGAGCAGGAAGATCGAAACGATCCCGACCGCGACCAGGGCCGTGACCAGCACGACCCGGACCAACCTGCGGTCACGAGTTGGCGTTTCGGTCGTCATTGTTCCGCTTGCTGTCGAGATAGCCCTGCAACATCACCGCAGCCGCGACCTTGTCCCGAACCTCCCGCCGCTGCCTGCGCCGGACTCCGCCCTCCAGGAGGGCCTCCTCCGCGGTAACGGTCGTGAAACGCTCATCCTGAAGCGCTACCCGGAGCCCGGTGGCGTCGCTTACCGTTGCCGCAAACGCCCTCGCCGCTTTCGCCGACGACCCTTCCTTTCCCGAGAGCAGAACGGGCAGCCCGACGACGATCAGCTCGATTGCGTACTCGTCGATGAGCCGACGCAACGACTCGGGAAGGTCAGCATGGCGCTGGTCGATCACCGAATGCGGTGAGGCAATGGTACCGGTGGCGTCCGATACCGCGACTCCGATGCGACGCTCCCCCGGGTCGAGACCGAGGACCCTCACCGTCCCGCGAGGGCCTGGTGTGCCGCGTCCTTCGCCTCGCTGAGCGCGTCGTCGATTCGATCGCCTTGTGGGCCTCCCGCCTGGGCAAGCCTTGGATCTCGGCTGCCGCCGCCTCCGAGGGTCCTGGCCGCCCCGGAGATCACCTCACCTGCCGACACACCTTCGTCAACGAGATCGTCGGAGACGAAGGCAATGATGGCGCCCTTGCCATCCACCGATGACCCGAGGATCCCGATACCCGAAGAAATCCGATCCCTGACCTGAAAAGCAAGCGCGCGCAGGTCATCGCTGCTCAGTGCGTCCTGTTTGGCCACGAGGATCGAACGCCCGTTGAGGTCTTCGATATGATCGAGGAGATCCGTGGCGGCGCTGGATCGGGCCTCCTGCTCGAACTGCTCGATGCGTTCGGCCAAGGCCTTGCTGCTCATCGCCATGGCCTGCGCCGCTTCCACGAGCCTGGCCGGCTGGGCACCGAGCACTCCGGCTGCTTCCTCGACGTCGCGACGGAGCTGCGACAAGTACTCGTAGGCCGCGGTTCCCGTCACCGCTTCGATCCTCCGAGTGTTTGCGGCTACCGAGCCCTCCGAGATGACCACGACGGGACCGATCTGCCCGGTCGTGGGCACGTGGGTTCCGCCGCAGAACTCCGTCGAGTAGTTGCCGGCCTGCACCACGCGTACCTCGTCGCCATACTTGTCACCGAAGAAGGCCAGGGCGCCCATCCCCTCCGCCTCCTCCTTGCTGGTCTCGATTGTGGTGACCTGGTCATTCTCGATCACCCGCTGATTGCTGATCAGCTCGACCTCGCGCAATTCCTGCGGTTCGACGCCCGTGTAGTGGCTGAAGTCAAAACGTAGCCGGTCATCGGCCACGAGCGACCCGGCCTGGTGAACATGGTCGCCAACGATCTCGCGCAATCCGGCGTGGAGAAGATGGGTTCCGGTGTGGTTTTTCCTGATGCGCTCACGGCGTTCCCTGGCGACGGTGAGGGCGGCGTCCTGGCCGACGGTCACCGAGCCGGTCACGACAACGCCGCGGTGTCCGTGCACGCCGGGGAGGGCGAACCGGGTGTCCGCGATCTCGGCGGTACCGGTCGGGGTGACCATCCGGCCCGCATCGCCGATCTGGCCACCTGATTCTGCATAGAAGGGTGAACGGTCCAGGAAGAGCTCAATGGGCTGGCCCTCTTCGGCCGATTCAACGGCCTCTCCTTCACGGATGATCGACAAGATCCGGCCCGATCCGGACTCGCGCTCGTAGCCGATGAACTCGGTGGGCTCGACCCCATTGAGGAGACTGCGGTACGCGTCGGCTTCCGCAGCAGCTTCGCCACCCTTGTACGCCGCCCTGGCGCGCTCCTGCTGCTCCTCCATCATCCGGTCGAAGTCGCTCAGGTCCACGACAAACCCGCGCTCGAGGACGATCTCTTCGGTGAGCTCCTTGGGAAATCCGTAGGTGTCGTGGAGCTTGAACGCGGTCTCCCCGGGCAAGCTCGCTCCGGGATCCAAGCCGGTCAGCGCCTCGTCCAGGAGTTGGTTGCCGGCGCGCAGCGTCCTGCGGAACTGTTCCTCCTCCCGGGTCACCATGTCGGTGATCGGGGTTTCCTGGGCAGCAAGTGTCGGGTAGGCGTGCCGCATGACCTCGACCGTGGCCGAGACCAGCGACGGCATGACCAGTTCGTCGTCGACACCGAGGAGGAATGCATGCCGGACCGCTCTTCTGATCAGGCGGCGCAGGACATAGCCGCGGCCCTCGTTCGACGGGACGATCTTGTCGCCGATGAGGAAGGTCACGGTGCGCCCGTGGTCGGCCATGATCCGAAGCGAGACATCGGTGCGTTCCTTCGCCCCATAGGCGACACCGGTGGTGCTCTCGGCGGCAGCGACCACGGGCCGGATGACGTCGGTGTCGAAGATGCTGGACACGCCTTGGAGCACGGTGGCGAGGCGCTCCAAGCCTGCGCCGGTGTCGATGTTCTTTTGCGGCAGGTCACCGATGATGTGGAATGGCTCGTCCTGGATGTTCTCCATGAACACCAGATTCCAGATCTCCATGTGGCGCTCGTCGTCGACGGCTGGACCGCCCTCTTCCCCGTACTCGGGGCCCTTGTCGAAGAAGATCTCGGATGATGGGCCGGCAGGGCCAGGAACGCCCATGTGCCAAAGGTTTTCCCGGTCGAGACGCTGGACACGATCTGGCGGCACGCCGACACCGTCGATCCAGATCGCCGCGGCATCGTCGTCGGAGATGTGGACGGTGTACCAGAGCCGTTCCGGGTCGATGCCGTAGCCCTCGGTGATCAACTCGTAGGCCCAGGGGATCGCCTCCTTTCGGTAATAGTCGCCGAAGGAGAAATTGCCGAGCATCTCGAAGAAGGACAAATGGCGCTGCGTGGTCCCGATGATGTCGATATCGCTCATGCGTCCCACCTTCTGCACCGAGGCGACGCGCCGGTACGGCGGGGTCTCCTCGCCGAGCATGTACGCCTTGAACGGGACCATCCCGGCGCCGGTGATGAGGAGCGTCGGATCGATCGGGATCAGCGAAGCGGACGGCAGCACGTGGTGGTCGCGCGCGGCGAAGAAGTCCAGGAAAGTATGGCGAATCTGGTTGGAATCCATGGGGTGAGGGAGGTTAGCCCCGGGTCGTGCCCAGGCCCCGATGGCAGCCGGGTCGATCGGCCTGGGTATTGTCGACCGGTACGACTCCCCGGGGACAAGGAATACCCAATGGCGCAGAACCCGTCGATCGGCCGCGAGATCCTCCCGATACCCGACATCCCGGTCCGGGCCGAGCCGGCGATGCACGCATCGGATACCTCGGCTCCTCCCATCGAGCCGTTGCGACCACCCGAGGGCGCACCGAATGTCCTGATCGTCCTCATCGACGATATGGGGTTCGGCGCAACCTCGGCGTTCGGTGGTCCGTGCGAGATGCCGACGCTCGAGCGCCTCGCCGCCAACGGACTCGTGTACAACCGGTTCCACACCACCGCGCTGTGCTCGCCTACCCGCCAGGCTCTGCTGACCGGGCGCAACCACCACAGTGCCGAGATGGGCAGTGTCGGCGAGGTGGCCACATCGATGCCGGGGAACACGTCGGTTCGGCCGAACAGCGTTGCAACGATCGCCGAGATGCTCAAGCTGAACGGGTACAACACCGCGGCGTTCGGCAAGATGCACCAGACCCCGGTCTGGGAGACGTCGGTCTCGGGCCCGTTCGATCGGTGGCCAACCGGGGACGGCTTCGAGAAGTTCTGGGGCTTCGTCGGTGGGGAGACCAACCAGTGGGAGCCAACGCTCTTCGATGGCACGACGCCGGCCGAGCCGCGTGCAACGGCCGAGGAGGGCTACCACATCACGGACGAGCAGGTCGATCAGGCCATCGCCTGGGTGACCGCGCAGCAGGTGATGACACCGGACAAGCCGTTCTTCATGTACATGTCATACGGCGCGACCCATGCGCCGCACCACGTCTCCGCGGAGTGGATCGAGAAGTATCGCGGTCGCTTCGACCGCGGCTGGGACACGGTACGCGAGGAAACCCTGGTCAACCAGATCGACAAGGGAATCGTGCCCGAGGGCACCCAGCTCACCGATCGGCCGCCCGGCGTGGTGTCATGGAACGATCTGTCGGACGATCAGCGCAGGGTCGGAGCCAGGCTCATGGAGACCTACGCCGGTTTCGCCGAGCACACCGATCACCACACCGGTCGCCTCATCGATGCTCTGGAAGAGATCGGGGCGCTCGACGACACGATCGTGATCTACATCGCGGGCGACAACGGAGCCTCCGCCGAGGGTGGTCTCGATGGGGCCTTCAACGAGCTCAAGGCGCTCAACGGCATCAAAGAAACGGTCGACGACATCCTCGATCGCATGGACGACATCGGCTCGCCACAGGCCTTCAACCACTACCCGGTCGGGTGGGCTCATGCCATGAATTCGCCATACCAATGGACCAAGCAGGTTGCGTCGCACTGGGGCGGAACCCGCAACGGGATGGTGATCCACTGGCCAAACGGGATCTCGGCCAGCGGAGAGATCCGCCAGCAGTTCCACCATGTGATTGACATTGCGCCTACCCTGCTGGAGGCCGCTGGTCTGCCGGAGCCCTACATGGTGAACGGGATCGCGCAAAAGCCCATCGAGGGCGTGGCCATGAACTACACGTTCAATGACGCCGACGCCGACGATCGTCACACCACGCAGTACTTCGAGATGTTCGGCAACCGTGGCATCTACTCGAACGGATGGACCGCGGTCACCAAGCACCGAACGCCGTGGGAAATGGGCGGATACACGCCCCCGGCGCTCGAGGACGACGTTTGGGAACTCTACGACACGATGCAGGACTGGTCCCAAGCCAACGATCTCTCGGCGGAGATGCCGGACAAGCTCCACGAGCTTCAGCAGATCTTCATCCTGGAGGGCGCCAAGTACAACGTGTTCCCGATCGACGACCGCACCGGTGAGCGATTCAACGCGGCGATAGCCGGCCGGCCGGAGCTCCAGACCGGCAGGACGAGCATGAGGTTCGCCCCGGGGATGACGCATCTCCTCGAAAACACCGTGCTCAACGTGAAGAACCGCTCGTACACGGTGACCGCTCAGCTGGTCATCCCGGAAGACGGCGCCGATGGGGTCGTCATCGTCCAGGGAGGCCGATTTGCCGGTTGGGCGCTCTACGTCAAGGAGAACAAGCCTGCCTTCGCATACAACTGGTTCGAGACGGACCTGTACTACGTCAAGTCCGAGCAAGCGCTGCCTTCGGGCGAAGTCACGGTCCAGTACCAGTTCGACTTCGACGGAGGAGCACCAGGAGCGGGCGGATCGGGGACCCTGTTGATTGACGGCGAGGTCGTTGCCGAGGGTCGGATCGACAAGACCGTGCCGTTCATCTTCTCCGCCGACGAGACGATGGACGTCGGCAAGGACACGGCATCACCCGTGACCGACGAGTACGGCTCCGGTGATGCCAACTCCTTCACCGGCACCATCGACTGGGTGCAGATCGACCTCGAAGACGACGACGTCAGCCACCTCGAGGACCCGGAGCAGACCTACCACCGAATCATGGCCAGGCAGTAGTCAGCGGTCCTTGCCGAGGATCTCGTCGATGGCCCGTAGCCGGTCGCCGACATCGGTCTCGGCGCCGGCGTCGCCCGGGCGATACAGAGATAGGTCGAGCCCGTCGGGCAAGTACTGCTGCGGGATGATCCCCGCCGCATCATCGTGCGGGTACCGATAGCCGACTCCGATGCCGAGATCGCGCTCCCCCGCTGTCGCAGCCGAGCGGAGATGTGGGGGTACGTCTGCGCCGGGCGTTCCATCAACGGCTTCCCTGGCCGCCCTGATCGCCATTGCAATCGAGTTCGACTTCGGAGCGGTTGCCAGATACAGGGCGGCATGAGTCAACGCATACGCCGCCTCGGGGAGCCCGATGACCTCGACCGCCCGGAAGGCGTCGACGGCAACGCCAAGCGCCCGCGAGTCGGCGAGTCCGACATCTTCGGAAGCAAGGATCACCATGCGACGGGCGATGAATTTCGGGTCCTCCCCCGCCTCGATCATCGTGTGCAGCCAGTACAGCGTGGCGTCGACGTCGGAACCGCGCATCGACTTGATAAACGCCGAGATGACGTCGTAGTGCCGATCGCCGCCTTTGTCGTAGCGAATCACCCGGCGCTGCAGCGCCTCGGTGGCGTCATCGAGGGTGATCTCGCTCCTGCCGCGCCCTTCGGCGAGGGTTGCTGCCACCTCGAGGGCATTGAGTGCAAGCCTGGCGTCACCTCCGACCCGCTCGGCGAGTGCTTCGAGCGCATCGTCTTCGATGGTGAGCCCACTGAGACCGCGCACCGGATCGCCCAGGGCCCGGCCGACGAGATCGGCCACCTCGGCGGGAGCCAGCGCTTCGGTACGGAACATCGTCGAGCGAGAAATCAGCGGCGAGTTGACCTCGAAGAACGGGTTCTCGGTGGTGGCACCGATGAGGATGACGATCCCATCTTCGACACCGGGAAGCAGGGCGTCCTGCTGGGCCTTGGTGAACCGGTGGATCTCATCGAGGAAGAGCACGGTCCTTCCCTCATCCTCCTCGACCCGGCGGGTCGCCATCGCCAGCACCTCGCGCACGTCCTTGACGCCTGCGGATGTGGCTGAGAGCTGCTCGAAGCGGGCACCGCTGTTGGAAGCGACCAGCCTCGCCAGCGTGGTCTTCCCAGAGCCCGGCGGACCCCACAGGATCATCGATACCGGCTTGCCGGCCTCGACCATGGTGCGAAAGGCGGCGCCTGCGGCGAGGAGGTGCGGTTGGCCGACGACTTCGTCGAGAGTGGCGGGCCGCATCCTCGCCGCCAGGGGGGCGTTGGCGCGCCTACGCTCGGCGCGCTGCTCCGAGAACAGGTCGGCGTCAGTCACCCGGCGTCTCTGCCTGGGCCCACTCGACCAGAACCTCGTCGCGCACCTCGATGCCGAGGTCGCGGAGCTGCTCCTCCTCGACCCGGGAAGGAGATCCGGTCAGCGGATCCGCACCGGTCTGAGTCTTGGGGAAGGGGATGACCTCACGGATGTTCGGCGCGTTCTGGAGTATGGCGACGAGGCGGTCGATGCCGATCGCAAAGCCGGCGTGGGGCGGGGTGCCGTAGCGGAGCGCTTCGAGGAACCAGCCGAATCGGCTTTCTGCGTCCTCCCTGCTGATCCCCAGAATGTTGAATACCTGGGCCTGCACCCCGGGATCGTGAATCCGCACCGAGCCCGACCCGAGCTCCGACCCGTTGACGACGAGGTCATATGCCTTGGAGATGGCATGTCCGGGGTCCTCGCGCATCTGCTCGACGTCGACCGGTGCCGTGAAGGGGTGGTGCAGCGGAACGAAGTCGCCGTCCTCGTTCAGCTCGAACACCGGAAAGTCGACGACGAACAGGTAGGCAAGCTCATCGTGGTCTGCGGGCTGGCCGAGCTCGAGGCGAATCTGCCCAAGGACCGGCAACGCCACTCCCGGGTCGTCGGCGACGATCAGCAGCACGTCGCCGCTGTTGGCGTCAAGCTCATCGCGCAGCGCTCGCTGCTCCGCCTCCGTCAGGAACTTCGCCACCGGTGATCGCAGAGACTGGTCTTCCTCGACCACCATCCAGACCAGCCCCTTGGCTCCGAGTTCTTGGGCTCTCGACACGAGGGCATCGAGGGCGGAGCGCGAGAGCTCGAGGACACCGGCGTTGACTCCTCGAACGGTGCCGCCGGCGGAAAGGACGCCGGCAAAGGCCTTGAACTCGGTGCCATCGAAGAGCGATCCGAGATCGACCAGTTCCATTCCGAACCGAATGTCGGGCTTGTCGGTGCCGTAGCGGTTCATCGCCTCTCGCCAGGTCATTCGGGGGAACGGTGTCCCGGGCTCAACCCCGCGGAGCGCCTTCGTCGCCGCTGTGGCGATGGTCTCCAGAGTCTCGAGAACCTCCTCCTGGCCCCAGAACGACCCCTCGAAATCGAGTTGGGTGAACTCGATCTGGCGATCTGCTCGGGTGTCTTCATCGCGATAGCACCGGGCAATCTGGTAGTAGCGCTCGACCCCGGCGATCATCAAGAGCTGCTTGAACAACTGCGGAGACTGGGGCAATGCATAGAAGTTGCCCTTCCGCAGCCGCGACGGCACCAGCATGTCGCGCGCCCCCTCGGGTGTCGACGCAATCAGGGTCGGCGTCTCCACGTCGAGGAACCCGGCCCCATCCATGACATCGCGGATCGCACGGATCGCGTTGGATCGCGCCACTAGGTTCTCGGACATCGAAGCTCGCCGCAGGTCGAGGTACCGGTACTGGAGCCGGAGAGCCTCGTCGGCCTCGATCCGCTCGTCGAGCTGGAACGGAAGCGGATCAGACGGACTGAGCACCTCGAGCTGCGAGGCTCCGACCTCGATCGTCCCGGTCGGGAGGTCCGGGTTGAGCTTGTCATCGTCGCGGCTTCGCACTGTGCCGGTGACTGCGATGCAAAACTCGAGGCGCAGGCCGTGAATGGTGGCCTCGTCTGCGGGTGCGTCCTCGGGGTTCAGGACGACCTGGACAACGCCGCTGGCGTCGCGGAGATCGACGAAGACTACGCCGCCGTGGTCGCGCCTCGCTTTGACCCAGCCGGCGAGGGTCACCTGCTTTCCGACGTCCTCGGTGCGCAGGGTTCCCGCGCCCCGGTCCTTCATCGGCGTCTCACCCATTGCTCGATGTCCTCGAGCGCGATCGTCTCCTGGTCACCGGTCGTAAGGTCACGGGCCGTCACTTCTCCGTTCGACCACTCATCTCCGACCACGAGCGCCGCTGCCGCCGATCGTCGGTCGGCAGCCTTGAACTGGGCACCGACGGAGCGGCCGGCGAGCTCGATGTCGGTGCGAAGGCCCCGCCGTCGCAGCTCTGAGACCAGATCGAGCGCGGCGTCTCGCCGCTGGGGACTCGCCACGACGACGAACGCATCCAACTGTGCACCATTGTCGGATGCTTTGGCCATGAGCATGATCCGGTCGATCCCCATGGCGACTCCGACCGCCGGAGTCGGCTTGCCGCCGAGCAGCTCGAAGAGGCCGTCGTAGCGGCCCCCTCCCCCGGCGGCGTCCTGGGCCGCGTCGTAACCGGTTGACAGGTACTCCCACACCGTGCGGTTGTAGTAGTCGAGCCCTCGTACCAGCCGGGACTCCAGCCGGTACGGGATCTGGAGGCGGCGCAGGCCGCGTTGCACGGCTTCGAAGTGTTCGGCTGCGGCGCCACCGAGATAGTCGAGCGGGGCCGGCGCCTCGGCGACCACGTCGGCGTCTGCCTTGCTGTCGAGCACCCGCAGCGGGTTCGTTGATATGCGCTCCCTGGCATCCTCCGAAAGGTCGCCGGCTCGCTCCTGGAGCCACTCCGCAAGGACCTGCCGGTAGAACATCCGGTCATCGCCATCGCCGATCGAGTTGATGGCGACCACGACGTCCGGTACACCCATCTCTTCGAGATACCGGTGGCCGAACTCGATCACCTCCACGTCGGCGTCGGCGGACGGCTCACCGAAGTACTCGATGTCGCCCTGATAGAACTGCCGGCGTCTCCCCGCCTGCGGACGCTCATAGCGGAAGAAAGGGCCCCAAACCGCAACCTTGGCGGGTCCAGTCACGCCCCCCGCCTGGATCATGGCGCGCACCAGGCTGGCCGTCGCCTCGGGGCGCAACGTCAGCGAACGGTCGCCCTTGTCGGAGAAGGTGTACATCTGCTTGTCGACGACCTCGGTGGCCTCACCGACGCCTCGTTCAAAGAGCTCAGTGGACTCGAAATGCGGGGTAAGCACCACGTCGTAGCCGAAGGTCGCGGCCAGGTCGATAAAGGTGCGCTGGGCGCGCAGCCAGTCGCGCGACTCGGGCGGGAGAACGTCATCGGTGCCCTTTGGGGCGCGGAAGGTCACGCCGGGGAGCGTAGCTGCGCGCACCACCGAACCCTGGGCTCCCAGCCCCACCTGTCGGGTCTGGGAGTCCAGGGTTCAGCCTGCTTCGGCGAGGTCCAACGAACCGTGGGCTGCCAGCCCCACCTGTCGGGTCTGGGAGCCCTGGGTTCGCAGCCCCGCGGCTGCTAGACCGTGTAGCCAACGATGAAGGGGTTGGTCGTACGCTCGCGGCGGACTGTGGTCTCCGGCCCGTGGCCGGGGAGCACTCGGGTGTCGTCGTCGAGGGTGAGGATCTCGCTCTCCATGGACTCCATGAGCGTTCGGAAGTCGCCCCGGGGGAGGTCGGTGCGCCCGACTGATCCGGCGAACAGCTGATCACCCGAGAACACCACGCCCTCGTCCTCGACAACGAACACGCAGTGCCCGGGGGTGTGTCCCGGCGTGTGCCGAACCTCGAAGGTCATGCCGGCCAGCGGCAACCGGTCGCCGTGTTTGAGATCGGTGTAGCGGTCGGGGGGTGCAAACTGATCGCGTTCGGGTGGCAGGAACCCGAAGATGCCCTGGAGTTGAGAGTCGGGATCCGATGCCAGCCAGTCGTCATCGGGGTGCAGATAGGCGCTGACGCCGGTGCGCTCTACCACCTGACCGGCCCCCCCGGCGTGATCGACGTGCCCGTGGGTAACCAGCAGGGCCACCGGGAGCAGGTCGTGGCCCTTCAGCAAGGCCGACACCCCCTCGATGTCGGGCGGAGCATCGACGATGACCGCCTTGGCGCCGTGTTCCTGGGCGATCACGTAGCAGTTGGTACCCGCCGCCCACAGCTCTGCGGATTCGATGATCACGGACCGGCTCCGGGAATCAGCCGGTAGGCGTCGTACACCCCGTCGACCTGACCGACCTCGGCGAGCGCGCGCTCCAGCTGGTTCGCCTCGGACAACTCGAGCTCGTAGCGCAGGAAGGCGATCCGGTCGCGGCCGGCAACCGAAGACGAGGTGTGGATATTCGCCCCCAGATCCGACAACACCTCGGTGACGTCGCGCAGCAACCGCGCTCGGTCGAGCGCCTCAACCTGAATCCACACGAAGAATGAACCCGACTGCTCCGGCGCCCAACTCACCTCGATCATTCGCTCGGGGTGCTCCTCGAGGGAGCCGATGTTGCCGCAATCGGAGCGGTGGACGGAGACGCCACGGCCGACGGTGACGAAACCGATGATGTCGTCACCGGGAACCGGTGAGCAGCACCGCGCCATGCGCACCAGCATGTCATCGAGGCCCTCAACGATGACACCCCGGGTAGGGCGCTCGCGTCGCGACGGCGGGGCCACCAGCCGATCCATGAGCTCCTCGGTCGGGTCGGCCATCGGCGAAAGGCGCCGCTGCACCCGGCCGACCACCGTCTTGGCATTGACCCTCCCGTCGCCGATCGCGCCATGGAGTTGCTCGACTTCGCTGTAGCCCAGCTCCTCGGCGACCGCCTTCAACACCTCGTCGTTCCCCTTTACCGTGAGGGACGAGCGGCGCAACTCCTTGGTGAGGGCATCCTTGCCGTCGGACAGTGCCGACTCCCGCCGCTGCTTGGAAAACCACTGTCTGATCTTTGCCGAGGCTCGCGACGAGGCGACAAAGTTGAGCCAGTCGCGCGAGGGATGCGCGTCCTCGGACCTCGAGGTCTGAATCTCAACGATGTCACCAGATTCGATCTTGGTCGAAAGGGGCACCAGCCGCCCATTGACCTTGGCCCCGACGCAGCGGTGTCCGACATCGGTGTGAATGCTGTAGGCAAAGTCGACCGGTGTTGCCCCGGACGAGAGCGTCATGACGTCGCCGCGCGGGGTGAGAGCGAACACCTCGTCCTGATAGAGATCGAGCTTCAGCGCATCGAAGAACTCGGCCGGGTCGGAAATGGCCTCCTGCAGAAAGCGAATGTCGGCGACGAGGGGCAGATCGTCGTCGGTCTCGCCGTCCTTGTAGCGCCAGTGGGCGGCGATGCCGACCTCCGCCTGCTCATGCATCTCTGGGGTCCGGATCTGCACTTCCAGGGGCTTTCCATCGGGGCCGACGACCGTGGTGTGCAGCGACTTGTACAGATTGAACTTAGGCATCGCGATGTAGTCCTTGAACCGGCCTTGGATCGGCGCCCACATCGTGTGGATCAGGCCGAGCGCGGCGTAACAGTCGCGCATCTCGCGCACGATGATTCGGATGCCGATGAGGTCGTGGATCTCATCGAACTCCAGCCCGGAGTCCACCATCTTTCGGTAGATCGAATACAGGTGCTTCGGGCGGCCGGTGACCGCGGCTTCCATTCCAGCATCATCCAGAGCCGCGTTCACGTCGGCGATGACCTTGTCGATGTAGTCCTCGCGTTTGGGAGCTCGCCTGCGCACCTGATCCTGAAGCTTGGCCCGCCGCTTCGGGTGCAGCTCGGCGAAGCTGCGCTCCTCGAGCTCGTGCTTGATCTCCTGGACGCCAAGCCGATGGGCGAGCGGGGCGTAGACGTCGAGCGTCTCGGCGGCGACTCTCCTGCGCTTCTCCTTTGGCAATGGAGCCACTGTGCGCATGTTGTGCGTTCGATCTGCGAGCTTGATCAGCAGCACCCGGATGTCCTTGGCCATTGCGATCGCCATCTTGCGGATCGTCCCGGCCTGGCGCTCCTCCCAGGTCGACGACTTGATCCGATCGAGCTTGGTCACGCCGTCGATCAGCATCGCGATCTCTTCACCGAACTCGGTTTCGAGCTCTCCGAGTGTGGCATCGGTGTCTTCCACAACGTCGTGCATGAGGGCGGCCGCCAGGGTTGACTGGTCCAGGCCGTACTCAGCCAGGATTCGGGCCACCGCGATCGGGTGGGTGATGAAGGGGTCGCCGGTCTGACGGACCTGACCCGCGTGGGCGCGTGCGGCGACCTGGTATGCGCGCCGCAACAGCGCTTCGTCGCCATCGGGCTGCCGAGCGACGAACGTCTCGACCAGCCCCTCGAATTGGGCGTCGGGATCGTTTTCCTGGTCTTTGGGGACGGCTTTCGCCATCGCCGGAGCTTACCGCCGCTTCTTGCGTTTTCTGGGTGGGCGTGGAGTCACCCCGGCGGGATTGGCCGGCACCTCTTGGGGGGCATCTGTGGCCTCAGCCTCGCCGTCGAGCATGTCACCTGCGGTGCTCACCGGCAACGGCTCGGGTGCGTCACCGCCCGCCCGTTTTCGTTCGACCCGGCGGCGGCCGCGCATCCACTCTTCCTCGCGTTCCTTCCACAGCGCCAGGAGGGGGGTTGCCACGAAGATCGACGAGTACGTTCCGAGGGCGATCCCGATGAACAGGGCGAGGGCGAATTCTCGCAGGGTCTCTGCGCCAAACGCCAGCGATCCGATGAGCAGGAGCGAGCCGACCGGCAGCAGCGAAGTCAGCGATGTGTTGATCGACCGCATCAGCACCTGGTTCATGGAGGTGTTGACGATCTCGGTATAGGTAAACCGGTCGTGCATGTCCTCGACGTTCTCGTTGACCTTGTCGAACACCACCACCGTGTCATACAACGAGTAACCCATGATCGTCAGCACTGCGATCACCGTTGCTGGAGAGACCACGAACTGGAAAGCGGCGAAGCTGCCGCCGGTGATGACGAGGTCGTGGAACAAGGCGGCCAGGGCGGCCACGGCCATCTTCCACTCGAAGCGCCATGCAATGTACACCGAAACCACCAGCAGGAAGATCAAGAGCGCTTGCAGTGCAGACCTCGTCACTTCTGCTCCGAAGGACGGCCCGACGGCCGAGACCGTGACCTCGTTGACCGAAACGCCCGCCACGGCCGCAACAGCGACGATCAGGTCATCCTGCGGTCCGGCCTCGAGGGCCTCCGTCTGCACCCGAATGAACTTGCCTTCGCCGGTGAGTTGCACCCGAGCTCCACCGAGGCCGAGATCGCTCATCGCCGAGCGCACCTCCTCGACAGAGGCATCGGCCTCGTTGGAGACGACCACGACGGTTCCTCCGGTGAAGTCGATACTGAGGTTGAGCGGTCGGAGCAACAGCAGCAGGATGGAGAGCACGACCAGCACCGCAGAAACAACAAGCGTGCGACGCGATGCACCAACGAAGTCGAAGTTTGTCTCGCCGCGATACATGCGGGTCAGCACGCTCATGTCCCGACCTCCACCATGCTCGGCTCTTCACCGCTCCCGTGCCCTGCCGGGGGCTCCGAGCCGGTCTTCCCCATGGCACCTCTGATCGAGAACCAGCCACCGTCGAGCAGCCGGGAGTGCGAGAGCAGCCAGGTGGCGGGACGGGTATAGAACCAGGCAACGACCACATCGATCACGGTCGCCAGGCCAAGGGTGAGCGCGAATCCCTTGACCGGCCCGATGGCCAGTACCCACAGCAGCACCGCCGCCAGCAGTGTGACCGTGTCACCCTTCAGATTGGTGGAGAAGGCGCCGGGGAAGGCATGGTCGAACGCGGGGCGCAGCGGTCTGCCGGTGTGGTACTCCTCCTTGACCCGCTCGAAGTACACGATCGACGAGTCGAGAGTGATCCCGATCGAGACGATGATGCCGGTGACACCGGCCAGTGTGAGGGTGGTGCCCTGAGTCTGGCCGAGCAGGATGAGCGCTGAGATCAGCGTCGCGCCAAACACGGAGAGCCCGACGATGGCCACCACACCGAGGACGCGGTAGTACAGGATCATGTAGATGGCGACAGCCGCCAGCCCGATCAACCCGGCAATGAGCCCGGCGCGAAGGGCGTCCTCACCGAGTGTCGCTGAGACCGATTCGACCCGCTCGCGTTCGAATGTGGTGGGAAGCGCGCCGTACTTGAGGATCGCGGCGAGATCCTCGGATTCCTGCTGCGGGTTGTCGCTCAGCCCGATCGTGATGACGACAGCGTTTGGGTCGAGCCCTTCCTCCACGACGACGCCCGCAGCAACCGCTGGGGCCGATTGAACGACACCGTCGACCACGATCGCCATCTGTCGCGCGGGCGATCCCACCGGGAATGCGGCGAGCACGCCGGTGGCCTCGCGGAATTTCTCTCCGCCTTCGTCGGTGAAATCGGGGACGACGATCCAGCCCCCGGCGGCGCCATGACCGGATTGGCTGCTGAATTGGGCCGCCCCACCCTTGATATCGACGCCGGTCAGGAAGGCGGGGCCCACTACGTAGACGGCAAAAGAGTCGGCGGCCTCGAGGTAGGCGATCTCGTTGACGTCGTCGGGATCGGAGTAACCCGTCTCGGTGTTGATGTTTGGCGGATGATCACCTTCGGGGTCGGTGAAGTATGGACTCTCGGGCAGGATGTTGATGACCGCTCGGAAGGACATGTCGCCGGTGGTACCCACCGCCCGCAACGCCCGTTCCCGGTCCTCCACGCCGGGGAGTTGAACGACGATCCGGCGGTCTCCCTCGACGAAAATCTCCGGTTCCTGGACGCTGCCCAGCTCCTCGATCCTGCGCCGCATGACCTCGACGGCCGTCTGCAGCGTGTCCTCGTCCGTTCCCTCGGCGCTCACCAGCACAACGGAGAATCCACCTTGAAGGTCGAGGCCGAGCTTCACCTCCCACCCGGCCAACAACATGGCGGCGAGCGATCCCCAGGCTATGGCCACGGTGACCAGCAGGGTCACGAGCATCCGGCGGCGGGTCACTCGGTATCGTCCTCAACCCGCTCGGCGACGGCGCGCTTGGCAATGCGCATGCGGTTGCCGTCGCCGAGATCGATCGTGTAGGACTCGTCATCCTCGGATCGCACCGTTCCGAAGATCCCGCCGATGGTGCGGATCTCGTCGCCGACGCTGACGGCCGCGAGCATCCGTTCGGCCTTCTTGGCCTGCCGGCGGCGGGGCAGATAGAGCATGACGTAAAACAGGCCGCCGAGGATGACCAGAGGGAGCAGGAACCCGAGAATGTTGCTGCTGCCGCCCTCGTCTGCCTGGGCGAGGATCGGTGCTATCGCGAACGCCAGCTGGGGCATTGGAATCTCCAATTCGTGCGCCGGCATTGCCTGCCGACGAAGCGCCGCAAGATTACCCGAGTTGCCGCTTAGCAGTCGCCGATCGTCTGCTGGTCAGCACCGAATCGGCGTACGCCGCGTACTCCCCGGCAACGATCGCCAGGCGCGCACCGCTCAACAGGTCGAACGTGTAGGTCAGGTTGTGGAGTGTCAGCAGCCGGTCGGCCAGCGGTTCCTTCGTCGTGTGGAGATGCCGGAGATACCCACGCGTGTAGACACGGCAAGTGAGGCACCGGCATTCAGCATCAAGCGGACGGTCGTCACGTCGCCACTCGCTGCGCTGGATCGAGATGTCGCCCGTCCTGGTCAGCGCCTTGCCATGGCGTGCGAGCCGCGTCGGGATGACGCAATCGAACAAGTCGGCGCCGCGCCCGATGGCGGCGAGTAATCCCTCGGTGTCCCCGAGGCCCATGACATAGCGCACCCCATCCTCCGGCAGGTGCGGGATCACGGCCTCGAGGGCGAAGTCCCGCTCCTGGGAGGTCTCACCAACGGCGAGGCCCCCGATACCGAACCCGGCAAAGCCCATCGCGGCGATCTCCTTGGCCGCCTGCTCCCTGAGATCGGGCTCCACGCCACCCTGGACGATGCCGAACAGGGCGCGATCGTCGCGCTTCTTGGCACCCATCGACCGCTCCGCCCAGCGTCGAGTGCGTTCCATGGCCTCTTCGACGACCGGTCGAGGCGCCGGTAACGACACCGGCACGTCGAGCGCCATGGCGATGTCAGCACCGAGTCGCTCCTGCACCTCGACCGCCCGCTCCGGTGTGAGGTGCACGGCGGACCCGTCGTAGCTGCTGCGGAACTCGACCCCTTCCTCGGTGACGTTCGGATCGAGCGACAACACCTGGAATCCACCGCTGTCGGTGAGGATCGGCCCCGGCCAGGCCATGAAGCCGTGCAGCTCTCCGAGTGTCGCAATGACGTCCTCGCCGGGGCGAAGCATGAGGTGGTAGGTGTTGGCGAGGACGATCTGTGCCCCCACCACCTCGAGATCGTCTCGATCCATGGTCTTGACGGTCGCCCGGGTGCCGACGGGCATGAAGTTGGGGGTGTCGACGGCGCCGTGTGGCGTCGACATCACGCCGGTCCTGGCGGCACCATCGCTACCGGTTGAGGCCCAGTTGACCGCGGTCATCGCGACACGTCGATGAACATCGCATCGCCGAACGACAAGAACCGGTAGCCGTGTGCCAGGGCGTGCCCGTAGACGGCCCGCCACGGTTCCCCGAGCATCGCCGCGACCATGACTAGCAGCGTGGTCCGAGGAGCGTGGAAGTTTGTCACCACGCCATCGATGGCCCGGAACTGGAACCCGGGTGTGATGAAGAGATCGGTTTCCCCGTGTCCGGGGTGCACGACGCCGTGTTCGTCGATGGTCGATTCGAGTGTCCGCACCACGGTGGTGCCCACCGCGACCACCCGGCTGCCGCGCGCACGAGTGCGGGAGACGGCATCGGCGGTGAACGCGGGAACGACGTAGCGCTCGCGATGCATGCGATGAGCTGCGATCGGGCCATCCTCCATTGGTCGGAAGGTATCGAGGCCAACCTCGAGGTCGACGGTCGCGACCTCGACGCCGCGATCTTCAAGCCGGGCAACCAAGCGTGGGGTGAAATGCAGCGCTGCGGTAGGCGCCGCCGCCGATCCGATCGTCTTGGCGAACATCGTCTGGTACCGCTCGTCGTCTGCCAGCTCACCGTGGAAGTACGGGGGGAGCGGAACGTCACCAATACCCGGGAGCAGATCATCCGTGTCTCCGTCGCCGGTGACACTGACCCGAACGACGCCTCGGTCCGGTTCGGTGAGAACCGTGACCACAAGGGGCCCTGCGGTCATCGTGGTTCCGTCGTGTATCCGCCGGGCCGGCCGAACCAGTGCATCCCAGTTCGCATCGTCGCGCCGTTTGGTGAGGAGCACCTCGACAGCCCCGCCGGTTGGCTTGGTGGCCAGAAGGCGGGCGGCACGCACCCGGGTCTCGTTTACGACCAGCAGGTCACCGGGATCGAACAGATGCGGCAGCTCGCTGAACCTGCGGTCTTCCAGCGTCGCCGCGACGAGCAGGCGTGACGCGTCGCGGGGCTCAATCGCGCTCTGGGCGATTGATTCCTCGGGCAGCTCGTAGTCGAAGTCGGACGCCTGCATCCTGCCAGACGATATCGGGTCGAGTCGCTACACCCATGCGAACGAGGATCGCCGAGACTTGTATCGTCCGGTCGCTCGATCGCGACGTCGGCGCTCGCTCGTGCCGGATACAATTGATCGACCGGGGGGCCCGAGTTGCCATATTTCATGGATCGTCACGAGATGTCGGATGACGTCACTCCCGAGCAGGTGGTGTTGGATCACCTCAAAGACATCGAGGTTCAGCATGAATACGACGTCCACTATGTCTCGTATTGGTATGACCCCGACCGCAGCTCGGTTTATTGTTTGGTGGATGCACCGAGTGAGGAACTCGCCGTAGCAGTGCATCGCAAATCGCATGGCAGGGTCGCGTCCGAGATCATCGCCATAGACCGGGATACCGCGGCCCGCTTCCTGGGACGTATTCTGGATCCAACCGAGTCGGGCAGCATCCCGACCGCCTTCCGCACGATCGTGTTCACCGACATGGTGGACTCCACCAAGATGACGCAGCGCTTTGGCGATGACGAGGCGATGCGCCGGCTGCGGATCCACGATTCCATCATCCGTACCACTCTGGACGGACACCAGGGCCGCGAGGTGAAGCACACCGGAGACGGCATTCTGGCCTCGTTTGATACGGTCACCTCGGCTATTGGTGGGTCGATTGCGATCCAGAACGCCTTCGGCTTGCACAACGAGGAGCACGTTGATGCGGCGATCAGGATCAGGATTGGCATCAGTGCGGGTGAACCGGTCGCCGAATCCAACGACCTGTTCGGTCTGACTGTGAACCTGGCCGCACGCATCTGCGACTACGCGGACCCCGGCTCGGTTTACGTCTCGAACGCGGTTCGAGAGTTGGCGGCAGGAAAGCAGTTCACGTTCAGCGACCCGGTACCGGTCGACCTCAAGGGCTTCGACCAGCCGATCCGGGTATCACAAGTACTCTGGGATACACCGGCTCGCTGATTCGCTGACCGCGATGCTGACCTCGCCTCCGGGAATCGGGCACCTGGCCCGTTGCCCAGGGCCAGATCCCCCAAAGAGGCCAACGCCGACCACACGTCGCAGTGCCCTCCATTGCCCTGCCAACTCACCGTCGCCTCGTTGCCGATACGTCCAAAGATTGGGCGGTCGCGTCGCCTCCTCGGGGGTGCTACCGGGCTACCTTGTGACCTATCGAGCGATCAGAAGGAGAGAAGATGGTCACGATTCGACGTCTCACGCACAGTTGCCTGCTCGTCACCGCCGACGAGGGCACCGTGCTGATCGATCCCGACGTCTTCACCTGGGACTCCGGTGTCGTCGATCTCGAAAGCGTTGGTGATGTTCAGCGCGTGCTCATCACCCACGAGCACCGTGACCACATGCACCCGGACTTCATCAAATGGGTTCGTGACCGTGGCACCGACGTGACCATCCACGCCAACTCGAGAGTCCAGGAGCTCCTCGCCGCCGAGGACATCGACGTGACTACCGCCGACCCGGCCGGGGTGACGTCGGAGGACAACCTTCATGGCACGCTGCCGAACGGTCATCAGCCTCCCAACCGGGCCTTCACCTATGCGAGTGTTACCCACACCGGGGACAGCTTCGATCTCGCCGCATGCGGCGACGTGCTGTCTCTACCGCTCATGGTGCCGTGGGGGGCGGCGCGGACCGGTGTCGAACTCGTCGAGCGCTTAGGGCCAAAGCAGGTGATCCCCGCACACGACTTCTATCTCACCGACGGTGGGCGCGATTTCGTCAATGACTTCGTCGGCGGCGCCATTGCGGCGGGCGGCGTCGAGTTCGTCCCGCTCGCCTACGGCGACAGCTACACGGTGTAGGAGGGTGTTGAGCAATCCTCCAGCGTGCCGGCGCTGACTGGAGAGACCGAGTCACCGCGACGCCGGAGCGAGCGGCGACGCAGGGCACTCGTCATTGTTCGACACCCTCCTAGCCAGAAGCTGATCGCATTGGCAGGCTCCGAATCCGTCCCCAACGCCCTTCCAGGCTTTGCCGAGTCGTCTGGAACGGCACATTCGGTTCGTGAGTTGTCGTACGCTGCGTAGATGGACTCCGACGACCAACTCGTGCTGATTGACCGGTTCTACAACGACATGTGGAACCGGTTCGACAAGACGGTCTTCGCCGAGATCCTCCACCCCGACATCCAGTTTCGGGGGTCCCTGGGACAGACCAAGGTCGGCTTCAACGAATTCGGCGAGTACGTCGACTACATCCAGGCGTTCGCCCCCGATTTCCGTAATGAGGTCCTGGCCACCATCACCGAAGGCAACCAGACGTTCGCACGCCTCTCCTACTCGGGCACCCAACAGGGAGAGGTTTTTGGAATCGCACCGACCGGCAAACGATTCGACTACGCGGGCGCCGCGATATTCACCTTTTCCGATGGTCTGATCCGTGAGGTGTGGGTCCTGGGCGACATCTACGGACTCACCCTCCAGCTCACCGGTAACCCCACCTGATCCGCTGGGTTTACCAGGTTCTGCTGGTCACACCACCAAGGAGCACCGAGGCGAGGATTCCGAGCGGAAACGTCGCTGCGTAGGACAACTCCATGCCGATGTTGCCAAAAAACAGCATCAGGAGCCACGTGGCGGGAAACGTGAACAGCGCGAACGCCACGAAAAACACCAGCAATGCCTTCAGGAAATCGCCCATCGTCTCCTCCTTCGTTGCTCAGGGACCGACGCCAACCTACCAGAGTCGCTCCAACCCTCATGGTCATGCCGGCGTCGCTGTGCCCCGGCCCCGGGACCGAGTGCATCAGGAACCCCGATCTGGTGGCGTATATGCAGGGTCGGAGGGATGTCGCCCGACCTACTCCAGCAGCCGTCCCTGTGGCGAGCCTTCGCCGATCCGCTCCACACCCAGATGTGCGTAGGCCCGTTCCGTGGCCACCCGGCCTCTTGGGGTTCGTTGCAGATACCCCTCCTGCAACAGGAATGGCTCGTAGGCGTCCTCGACCGTCTCCGGTTCCTCACCGACGGCGATGGATAGGGTGGAGAGCCCGACCGGTCCCCCGCCGAACTTGCCGACGATGGCAGCGAGGATGGCCCGGTCAACCTTGTCCAGCCCCTTGGTGTCGACCTCGAACACCTCCAGCGCCTGATCGGCGACGGCACCATCGATGTGGCCCGACGCCCGAACCGAGGCGTAGTCGCGGACCCGGCGCAACAGGCGGTTGGCGACCCTCGGCGTGCCGCGGCTGCGAGTCGCGATCGTGGTCGCACCTTCGTCGTCGATGTCGACCGACAGGATCGCCGACGACCGCTCGACGATGGCTTTCAGGTCGTCCGGCCCGTAGTAGTCGATCCTGGCCACGTAGCCGAACCGGTCTCGAAGCGGGGGCGCCACCCTGCCCACCCGGGTGGTCGCGCCGACGAGCGTGAAAGGGGGCAGGTCGATTTTGATCGAACGGGCGGCCGGGCCCTTGCCGACCACGATATCGAGCTGAAAGTCCTCCATCGCGGGATACAGCACCTCTTCGACCTGGCGTGGCAGCCGGTGGATTTCGTCGATGAACAGCACGTCGCCGGCCTCGAGGTTGGTGATCACTGCTGCCAGGTCACCCGGGCGATCCAGGGCCGGGCCCGATGTGCCACGGAACTGGGCGCCCATCTCGGCTGCGAGGATGCCGGCAAGCGAAGTCTTCCCCAGTCCGGGCGGCCCCGAGAACAGCACGTGGTCGACGGCTTCTTCCCTTCCCTTCGCCGCCTCGACGAGAATCGCCAGGCGCTCCTTGAGCGCATCCTGGCCGATGAAGTCACCCATGCGCCGCGGCCGCAGGCCGGCCTCGATCGCCTCGTCTTCAGGGGTTGCCGCCGCTACCAATAGACCCTCGTCTCTCACGATTCGCCACCCTTGCCGAGTGCTTGCAGCGAACGCTTCAGGAGGTCCTCGATCGGCAGGTCATCCGGGAGGTCGCGGAACGCCCCGCCGATCTCGTCCGGCTGATAGCCAAGGCCCTCGAGGGCGGCTCTCACCTCGGAGCGTGTCCCGGATGGATCGATCTCGGCGTCCGGAAGATCGAGCTTGGGGGCCAGCTCGAGCAGGAGCTTCTGTGCAGACCGCTTCCCGATCCCGGGGACCGCGGTGAGCGCTGCGGCGTCCTCGGTAGCGACAACCCGTCGCAGCTCATCAGCATCCATGGTGGACAGGATGGCCAATGCCACCTTCGGGCCCACGCCGGAGACACCAAGCAGGAGGCGAAATAGGTCGCGATCATCGGCCGCGTCGAACCCATAGAGCGCCATCTGGTCCTCGCGGACATACAGATGGGTGTGGACAACGGCGTCCTCGCCGAGCCCGGGTAGCTCGACCAGGGCCCGCACCGGCACCGATACCTCGTATCCGACGCCGCCGACCTCGATCACCACGGAATCGCCCCCAAGGCGCACGATCGTTCCGCGAAGGCGTCCGATCATGACGCCCTCGACGCCCCGTGCTGGACGTGGCAGAGTGCCACGGCGAGCGCGTCGGCGGCATCCGCGGGCTCGGGTGCCGCGTCCAGGCCGAGGCGCATGGCAAGGACTCGCTGCATTTGCACCTTGTCGGCCGTACCCGATCCGGTCAAAGCCATCTTGACCGCGGAAGGCGTGTACTCAGCAACCTCGACCCCCGCCTCCCCGAGCACGAGCAACACCACGCCGGACGCCCTCGCCACCGACATGGCAGTTTGTCGGTTCTTGTTGACGAATACCTGCTCGATCGCCGCCGTCGACGGCTGATGCTCTGCCACGATCTCGCGCAGATCATGGGCAAGCTCGACCAGCCGACTGGTGATCGGCCTCTCGGGCTCGGTGCGGATGGCACCCGCCGCGACGGCTCGATCGGACGCGCCGGAGGAGGCAATAACTCCGTACCCGGTCGTGGTCAGGCCGGGGTCGATCCCCAATACGAACATATGTTCTGCACCGTAGCAAGGCCTTGCGACAAGGAGAAGGATCTCGCGGTAGCGAAGTAGCCAAGTAGCCGAGTAGCCGAGGCAGGCACTGAATCACTGACTACCGATCTACTCAGCTACTCAAGCGAGGGCGAAGGCAGAGCGCTACTCCAGCGAGGCGCCAGCCGAGCGCCACTCAGCTACCGATGTCCGCAAGGACATCGTCCGAGATGTCGAAGTTTGCGTATACGGCCTGCACGTCGTCGAGGTCTTCGAGGGCATCGACGAGCCGCAGGACCTTGGGCGCCGTTGCCTCGTTGACCGGGATCGTCGTCGTCGGGAGCTGGGTCACCTCTGCCTGGTCGATCTGGATGGCGACGTCCTCCAACGACTCCCGGATCGCAGCGAGGTCGGAGGGCGAGCTGGTGATCTCCCATTGATCGCCTGATCGTGCGATGTCGTCTGCACCGCCGTCGATCGCGGCCAGCATCACGGTTTCCTCATCCCCGGAAACCAGCAGATATCCTCGTTGTTCGAACAGATAGCCCACCGAGCCCGGTTCGCCGAGCCTGCCCCCGTGCTTGGTGAACGTCGATCGAACGTCGGCGGCGGCGCGATTGCGGTTGTCGGTCAGGATCTCGACGTAGAGGGCAACACCCCCCGGGGCATAACCCTCGTACCACGCTTCCTCATAGGCGACGCCATCGCTCTCTCCTGTGCCCCGGGCGATCGCCCGATCGATGTTGTCCTTGGGCACCGATGCATCCTTGGCCGTCTGAATCGCCGTTGCCAGGGTTGGGTTGGCAGCCGGGTCGCCACCACCGGCGCGGGCCGCCGCCTCGATGCCCTTGGTGAGCTTGGCGAACAGCTTGCCCCGTTTGGCGTCCTGGCGCCCCTTGCGGTGCTTGATGTTGGCCCATTTGGAGTGGCCGGCCATCAGTCGCCCTCGACTCCGGCGAGGAAAAGCTCGTGGAGTCGGTCATCGGTCATCAATTCGGGGTGGAACGAGGTGGCGACGATGTTTCCCTGACGCACGACGACCGGGCGATCCTGTCCGCCGTCGAGGTCCGGGATCGTCGCCAGCACATCTACGGAACCGCCGACCTTCTCGATCCACGGCGCCCGGATGAACACAGCGTGGATCGGCTCGTCGAGTCCCGACACCTCGATTGCGGTCTCAAACGAGTCGACCTGGCGGCCAAATGCATTGCGTTCGACGACCGCATCGAGCACACCCAGCTGCGGCTGATCGGCCCCGGTGGTTGCCGTCGCCAGGAAGATCATGCCGGCGCAGGTCCCGAGCACGGGCATCCCGGATTCGATACGGTCCCGGAGGGGCTGGATGAGACCGTAGATCGTGGCGAGCCGCCCGATCGTCGTCGATTCGCCGCCGGGGATGATGAGCGCGGAGACCGTATCCAATTCCTGTGGAGTGCGGACCGGCACCCCTACGTGGCCGAGACGTTCGACGACGCCAAGATGCTCGCGGAAATCACCCTGCAGGGCGAGAACCCCGACGCGCACCTCAGTCGCTCCGGTCCTGCATGCGCTCCTCGGCGGCCAGGGTGTCGATATCGATCCCGACCATTGCCTCGCCGAGACCCTTCGACACCTTTGCCACCTTTGCCGGATCCTCGTAGAACGTGGTGGCCTCGACGATCGCTCGCGCACGGACGGCGGGGTCTCCAGACTTGAAGACGCCGGAACCGACAAAGATACCATCGCAGCCGAGCTGCATCATCAGGGCCGCATCGGAGGGAGTCGCGATCCCCCCTGCGGCGAAGTTCACCACGGGTAAGGCACCGAGCTCCGCGACCTGGACCACGAGGTCGTAGGGGGCCCGTAGATCCTTGGCTGCGGTCATCAGCTCGTCGCTGTCGAGCGTGGTGAGGCGCCGGATCTGACCGGTCAGGGTCCGCATGTGCTTGACGGCTTCGACGACATTGCCCGTACCGGGCTCGCCCTTGGTACGGATCATGGCGGCACCCTCACCGATCCGGCGCAGGGCCTCGCCGAGGTCCTTGGCACCGTTGACGAAGGGGACGGTGAAGGAACGCTTGTCGATGTGGTATTCAGAGACGGGCGTCAGCACCTCTGACTCGTCGATGTAGTCGACCCCGAGAGACTCGAGCACTTGCGCCTCGACGATGTGCCCGATGCGCGCCTTGGCCATCACGGGAATCGAAACCGTGGCGACGATCTCCTCGACCCTCGCCGGATCGGCCATCCTGGCGACCCCGCCGTGGGCTCGGATGTCGGCGGGAACGCGTTCGAGCGACATGACTGCGACCGCTCCGGCTTCCTCGGCGATCTTGGCCTGGTCGGCGGTGACGACGTCCATGATGACGCCACCCTTGAGCATCTCGGCGAGGCCGCGCTTGACGCGGTCGGTGCCGTGTTCGACGGTATCCATGTGGCCGATTGTACCGATGGGGGAAGGTCTAGGAGGCTACTGATCAATCCTCGAGCGAGCCGTTGAGTAATCGGCATTGCTCAGCGGTGTCCTACCCGAGGGCATCCTCGTACGCCGCCAGGTATTGGGAAGCCACGGCAGATCCGTCGAACGCAAGCGAGCGTTTCCGCGCCGATGCACCCAGCGACGACGCCGCATCCGGCTGGTGGAGCAGCTGGACCACCCGATCGGCCAGCTCCTTCGCGTTACCCGGAGGTACGAGCAGGGCCGTGCCGGCGGCTACGAAGTCGAACGCGGGAATATCCGACGCAACCACCGCCGAGCCGGAGGCCATCGCCTCGAGCAAGACGATGCCGAAGCTCTCGCCCCCTGGATTTGGGGCAACGTGAACCACGGAGCGGGCCAGCTCGGCGCGCTTGTCCTCCTCCGACACCCACCCGCGAAAGACGACGCCCTCGATCGACTCGTCTCTGGCCGCGCCCAGGACGACCAGGGACGCCTCGGGAACCGCCGTTCTGACCCGCGGCCACGCGGCGAGCAAGACGGAGAGACCCTTGCGCGGGTCGTCTCTGCCAAGAAAGGTCACCCGGTTCGGCGTCTTGGGCTCGGTTTTGTAGTCGGTGACATCGATCCCGTTGGGGATGATGCGGTAGTCAACGATGCCGTCGATCGCGGAACCGGCGATCGGGCTGACCGCGGTGACGACGCCAACGTGTCGGAGCGCCGCTCGGACCCCGAGCACACCGATGCGGTATGCGCCCCGCACCCATCGCGGCGGGTCGGCATGGAACGTGGCAACGGTCGCCGCTGTTGTGGTGCGAAGCGCGGCGGTACCGACCGCCGGAACGAGGGGCTCATGGACATGGACGACGTCGAATCCCTCCGCGGCCCTGCGAACCGCTGCGCCGACTCGTGGATCGAGTTTGACCGGGGCGGTCGAGCGGTTGATCGGGATCACGGTCGTCGTTCCCAGCAGCACCGCGCCGTTCGGTCCGTCCATTCCCGGCCCGATCAACACCGCCTCAACACCGGCGTCGCCAAGCCAGCGGACCAGCCGAATAGCCTGATCCTGGACTCCACCCGGCCTTCCAAGGTCGTAGGGGCAGACCACCGCCACCTTCATTGCCGTTGTTCCATCCACTCGCGATCGGAGGGCCAGTTCGGCTGAAAGAGATGCCATTGCGTCGGCGATCTCGAAATGACTTGCTCGAACGCGAGCGCCAGCCGTTCGGTGGCGTCTTGAATCCGCTGCTCGCGATTTGCTATGCCCTGGTCGAGCTTCAGCTCGGGATAGGCGACGAGACGAAACCCGGTACCGTCGAAATAGGTGCCGATCGGAAAGAGGGCGGCGCCGGTGAGCTCGGCGAGCGCCACCGGACCGGTCGGCATCGTGGTGCGTTCGCCGAAGAACTCGACCTCCACGCCGTTCCCGATGACGTCGCGGTCCGAAACGAGTGCCGGCACCTTGCCCCGTCTGAGGGAGCGAATCAACGCAGTCATCGTCGATCCCCTGCCCGCGATGAGGATCTCTACGCCGAACCCCGCCCGGGTTTCGATGAACCAGTCCGTGATCCTCGGGTTCGGCAACTCCTCGGCAACGGAGATGATCGGGAGCCCGATCGAGTCGGCGACCGGAGCCGCCACCTCCCAGTTGCCAAGATGGGCAACGGCGAACACGACACTGCGTCCTTCCGCGCTTGCCAACAGCACCGGTTCTTTTCCGTCGATTGCGGTGTTCCTGATTGCCCACTGCTTGCGTCGCGGGCGGAACCAAAACACCTCGGCCCAGTACCGCCCGTATGAGGCGAACATCTCGCGGGCTGCCGCGGTGATCTCTTCCTCGGAGGCCTCCTCCCCGATGACCCTTCTGGCGTGGCGACGCACCAGGGCCAGTCGATCCACCGCAACAAAGGACAGCAACCAGCCGATCCACCGCCCGGAAACTCGTACCAGCCCGTGCGGCAGCAACCCGAAGATGCCGGCGAGCGCCCGGTACAGGAGGTACCCGGGGAGTCCGCTCACCCGGGAAGCTGTTGCCAGGTTCGGCGAATCCGCTGGGCGACGGTGAGTCCGGTGAGCGCGACCATGACCCACAGCATCGGGATCAGAATCGGCTCCCAGAATCCAGCGATGAAAATGCCGAGGAGGGCGAGGATCATCCGCTCGGCCCGTCCCATCCAGCCGCCCTTGCCCTCAGCTCCCCACGACTCGGCCTTTGCCCTGACGTACGGGGTGAGCAGCGAGAAGGCCAGCGCCAGAATGCACAGAATGAGGCCGACTGGGTCGTTCCTGAGATAGACCGCAATCCCAACCCAAACGGCGATTTCGCCGATCCGGTCGGACATCGCGTCCAGAAACGCCCCCTTGAGCCCGGCCGTTCCTTGTACCCGTGCCAGGGGCCCGTCGAGCGCATCGAGCAGCACCCCGAATCCGGCGACCAATGCCCCCTGCCACAAATACCCCGTGCCGATGAGGACGGCGCCGCCGATCGTCAGCAACAGGCCGACGATGGTCACGAGCGCCGGTGTGGCTCCGACCTTGTTCAGGCCGGCGGCGAGGGGCTCGAGGATCGGGGCGACCTTCTTGCGTGCTTTGAGATCAAGCATGTTGGCGTGTCTTCCGGGAATTCCAGACGTGGCTGGAACACCATGGCATTACAGGAAACTACCACACCGTACCCCGCACCAACGTACGCCGGTACAATGAGGTTGCCCGCCCCCGAACTGACCAGGATCTCAGAAGGATGTGTATTTGGTATGACCGACCGTACCGCTCAGCTCACGACCGGCGACCACGACCTCGAACTCTCGGTCATTGAGCCCTCGATCGGCAACGCGGGCATCCAAATTTCCACGCTGCGCGCCGACACCGGCGACGTCACCTTCGACCCCGGTTTCGCCAACACAGCCGGCACTCGATCGAAGATCACCTACGTCAACGGCGCCGAAGGCATCCTGCGCCACCGCGGCTACGCCATTGAAGACCTCGCCCTCAACGCAAATTTCCTTGAAGTCGCTTATCTGTTGCTGTTTGGTGAACTTCCCAACCACGAGCAGCTTGACGACTGGAAGGCCGCGATCGCCGAGCACACGCTGCTCAAGGAGGAGATGAAGCGCTTCTTCGACGCATTCCCGGACAACGCACACCCGATGGCGATTCTGGCCTCGGCGACCAATGCCATTTCCACATTTTATGAGGAGTATCACGACCCGACCGACGAAGAGGCCGTGATCGAGAGTGCGACCAGGCTGATCGCCAAGATGCCGACGATTGCTGCCTGGTCGTATAAGAAGTCGATGGGCCAGCCGTATAACTATCCGCGCAACGAGCTCGACTACGTCGAGAACTTCCTCTACATGATGTTCCACCTGCCCACCGAGGAGACCAAGGTCGATCCCGTGGTGGCGGAGGCACTCAACGTGCTCCTCATCCTGCACGCCGACCACGAGCAGAATCTTTCAACTGCCACCGTTCGCGGGGTTGGGTCGGGCCACGCCAATCTGTTTGCGTCGGTTGCCGCAGGAATCTGCGCCCTGTGGGGGCCGCTCCACGGTGGAGCAAACCAGCAGGTCATCGAGATGCTGCAGGCGATCGTGGATGACGGGGATGCGGACGCGAAGAGCATGATCGCCAAGGCGAAGGACCCGAACGACCCGTTCCGCCTCATGGGCTTCGGCCATCGCGTGTACAAGAACTACGACCCTCGCGCCACGATTCTCAGGACGTATGCCGACGATGTGCTCGCCACCGTTGGAGTCAGCGACCCTCTGCTCGAGGTCGCCAAGGAGCTTGAACAGGCGGCTCTGCAAGACGACTACTTCGTCGACCGTCGTCTCTTCCCCAACGTCGACTTTTACTCCGGGATCATCTTCCGGGCGCTCGGGTTCCCCTCCCGGCTGTTCACGGTGCTGTTCTCGATCGGGCGGGTGCCCGGCTGGATCGCCCAGTGGAAAGAGATGACCGAGGATCCCGAGACACGGATCATGCGGCCGCGGCAGATCTACGACGGCGAGGTCGAGCGCGACTACGTGGTGCTGGCAGACCGGTAGCCAGTTCTCCGTCCTCCCGCGGTGTCCTGTTGGCGTCAGCGAAGCGAGAAGACTCTTGCCCCCCCCTCAGGCTCAGGGGGAGTTGCCGCGCGCAGCGAGGCAACTTCCTTGCCTCCCCCCAGGAGTGAACGGTCGCGCCGGGGTGCGACGTTTGCCTCGGCGGGGCTGTTTCCTTGCCTCCCCCTCAGGGGGAGGCAACCGAGCGCCAGCGAGGCGGAGGGGGTCAAGGCGTATTCGCGACCACGGCTCGACCCCCCTCCCCGCCCGCGGCGGGGCTCCCCCCTGGGGGGGAGCAAAAGAAGGCGAGGCGAAGACTCAGACCTCCGGCACGTCCTCTATGTACGAATCCACTACCGACCCGTCGGTGCCGTCAACCCTTACCAAGGCACGGCTGGACGGTGGTTCGTCGGCGCTGAACACCAGCACGTTCCAGACCGGTCTCGCGCGCCATCCGGTGAAGCCGAGCGATGCCGAGGCGTGGCCGACCGCAAATGGAACCTCTCGGCCCGCCGCCTCGAGCGCGCCCGCCTCACGCACGGCAAGACCCCACCCCGAGACAAAGTGGTAGCCGGCAACGACGATGAGCACCGCGACGGCCGTCCACCACATCGCCGATGGCAACAAGCCACCGACGATGAGAGCGGCCACGCCGGCTGCACCGATCAAGTACACGAAGCCCGACCTACGCCGTCGCTTCGTGTCGGGAACGGAGTAGTTGAAGTCATCGACCTCGGAATCCAGATCGTCCGGGACGCCGGCTGCCTCGGCGACGTCGTCCGGGACGTAGATGGCGCGCCGGTCAGGCCGTTCTTCCTCGGCCATTCGTCAGTCGATGTCCATCTGGAGTGCCGATTCGATCGCTTCGGTATCGATCGGCTCGTCACCGCGCCGGCGGTGCCAGCGATCCCAGATGACGAGATAACTCGGCAAGATCAGCGTTGCGGCCAGCAGCGCAAGCAGGATCGTGTAGGCCGTGACGAACCCGAATTGGCGGAAGGGAATCGTGGTCGACGTCACCAGGATGCCGAAGCCGGCGATCGTTGTCAGCGCAGACCCGGCAAGCGCGCCACCGGTATGCACCAGCGTGTGTTCGATGGCGTCGTTCTCCGAGGCGGCTCTCGCCCGATCCTCCTCATATCGATGCGTGATATGGATCATGTACGGGATCCCGATGCCGATCGCCAGCGCCGAGATGGTCGCCGTAACCGGCCCGAACGGGATGCCGAACGCGGTCATCAACGCAAACGACAACAGCACCACCAGCACCACCGGCACGGTCGTGATGACCCCGAGCATCGGCCTGCGCGCCGTCACCCAGAAGTTGACGGTGAGCAGGATGAGCGCGGCCGCCAGGGTCAGCAACAGCGACGACACCTGCGAGTCCCGCAGCGAAGAGATGATCACGTCGGAGATGATCTCGTCCGAAGTTGCAACTGCGGAGAGACCAGCATCGGTGACCGGCGCAAAGGCCTCGTCGAGGTCATCATTGAGCTGGGCGGCACCCTGCTCCCCTGCCTGGGTCTGGATCGTGAACAGCGCTGCCTGATATCCGCCGTTTGTGGCAGAAAGTACCCGGGCGGCCTCTTCGGGCGCAGCGACGAACAAGGCTGCGTATAACCCGCCAACGTCGGTGCCGGAGGGCACGGTTCCGTCGCTCTGCACCCCTGCTTCCTGGGCCGCCTGGCCAACGATCGGATCGAAGCGCTCCGAGTCCGGCGTGCCAAGCTGAAAGAACAGCGCCACCGGGGATTCGACAGCGGCGAACTCGCCGAACTTGATCACGTCATCGATTTCGGTCATCGAACCCGTTGACTCGACCATCGCGTTCCAGGCGCCGGCAGTTGCCACGTCGCTCGAAGTCTCGCACTGGCCCGCCTTCTCGCCCTCTGCACAGATCAACACCTGTGTCGACTCGCCGAAGCCTCCTCCGTAATCGTCGAGCAGGGTTGAGAACGTGTCGCGCAACGGTGAGGTGGTGGGAATGAAGTCGAGGAAACTGAACTTGGCTTCGATGTTCAAGGTCCCCCACAGCCCGAAGCCACCGAGAACGATCGAAACGATCAGTGTTGGGATCGCGGCGTGCTTTGGCAGCCATGATGCCCTCCCGATCAAGCGAGGCAGTCGGCGAGCCTCGCCACCCTGCAGCATCTGGGGCTCGATGGTCTCGCGACGCTCGCCCCTTCGGTCAACGAGCAAACGAACGGCGGGTACGAAGGTCAACATGAGCAGGAATGAGACGATGATTCCGAACGCGGCCAGCTCACCGAATTCTCGAAGCGCGCCAAGGTCGTTGAAGATGTTGGTCAGGAAGCCGACCGCGGTGGTGACCGTGGCCAGCACGAGGGCGACGCCGACGGTTCGGATCGCGATCGCGATTCCGTTGTCGACCGACGATCCGCCGAATATCTCCTCGCGATACCGCGAGCCCATGTGGATCGAGTAGTCGACCCCGAGCCCAATCAAAAGGATCGGCAGGATCTGGACCAGCCCGCTCGCCTCCGTGAACCGGAGATAGCCGTAGCCGTTCATCCACGTGATCGCCATCACGATCGCCACGATGGTGAGCAGCGTGTCGGCGGTGGTTCGGCGCAATCCCTTCGAGCTGAAGGTCCACAACAGATAGACCAGCGCATAGGTCCCCGCCGCTGCCAGCAGCACCGTGCTATCCAGATCGCGGATCGCATCGGGGAAGGCGTCAGGGAAAATCGTCGCCAGGCTGGGAAGGACGAGGATCGTGACCGCGATCAACATCGCGATGAACCCGATGATGGTCAGCCACCGGTCGCGACTCGTCCTGGGGCGGACCAGGAAGACGATGGACAGGACCAACAGGATGATGAACCCGGCAGTCGCAAAAAGCCGAGCGATCTCGGCCTCGAACTCTGAGGTATCGGAGAAGAGGAGCTCAAAAGCGAACGGCTTTGCGGTCATCCCGTCGGGGAGCGGGGTCGCTGCGATCTCATCTCCGGCTGCGCCGATGTCGTCGAGGAATACTTGATCGTCCTGAGAGGAAGGGCCGGTTGTGAATACCAGCATCAGGCCAGAGGGCGAGGTGACTGAGGCCGGATCGGCCGTTTGGGGAAGGAGCCCGGCGGCAAGACCGGTCAGCGCCGGCGGCGTATCGGGACTCTGCAGCACCGAGGTGTAGAGCGCCTTGACCTCGGCGTCGCTCGTCGGGACGGGTGCACCGTTGGCGATGCCGATCTCGACCGGGGTCAGATAGTGGACAACGGGACCGGTGCCCGGCTGGTCGACCAGATGCGCTGCAAGCGAACCGCCAAGCACGGTGTTGCGCACGGCATCCACCGCAGCCATGCCGTCGAGCGTGATGACATCGCCGCTTTCGGACGAGATGATGATCTGCATCACACTCTGGGAGGATTCCTCCCCAAACAGGTCGTTGATGGTCTCGGTTGCCTCGAGCGCGGGGGCTTGGGGGGCGAACGACTCATTGTCGTTGTCCGCAGGCTGGAACAGCTGGGCGAAGTTCCCGAGAACGAGGGTGATGACGACCGCAGCGATGATCACCACGATTGGGAAGCGGCGCACCAGCGCCGCGAGTGTGTTGACGAGTGCCTTCACGAGATAATGCCTTTCGATTTAACCTTGTATGAACGTCACCGGGGCGGTGCGCAGAGCGCAGTCAATTCGGCGACCGCATCGGTGAGAGGAACCCCCCTCCGTTCGCCGTCATCTTCGCGCAATCGGAACCCAACCGTGGTGTCCTGCTCGTCGCTGTCGCCGACCACGAGCACGGCGGGGTGTCTATGGGTGATGGCGCGCCTGAGCTTCTCGCCGACGGTCTCGTCCGAATTATCGACCTCAACGCGCAGACCCTCACCGCGGAGCACTGCGGCGACTTTCGCCGCGTAGTCGTGGTGGCGGTCGGCCACGGGAACGACCGTGGCCTGGACCGGGGACAGCCAGCAGGGGAATGCCCCGGCGTAGTGCTCGACGAGCACGCCGACGAATCGCTCGATCGAGCCGAGCAACGCGCGGTGGATCATCACCGGGCGCTCGCGGACGTTTTCCGCGGTCGCGTACGCAAGGTCGAAGTTGTCCGGCTGGGCAAAATCCAGCTGCAGCGTCGAGATCTGCCACCGCCGCCCGATCGCGTCGCGAACGTGGATGTCGATCTTTGGTCCATAGAACGCCGCCTCGCCTTCGGCGACCTCGTAGGGAAGTTCCGCTTTGTCCAGCGCCGTCGCCAGTGCGGCTTCTGCGATGTCCCACAACTCGGGGTCGCCGCTCATCTTCGTTTCGTCCCGGGTGGAGAGGTCGGCCTCGAATTCCTCGAACCCGAAGTCTCGAAGCACCATCAAGACGAAATCGAGCAAGCTCTGCAGCTCGGCTGCTACCTCCTCGCGAGTCACGAAGATGTGGCTGTCGTCCTGGGTGAATCCGCGGGCGCGAAGCAAGCCGTGCACCACACCCGAGCGCTCGTACCGATACACGGTGCCGAGCTCGAAGTATCGCAGCGGCAGTTCGCGATAGCTCCTGCTCCTGGACTTGTAGATCAGAATGTGGAACGGGCAGTTCATCGGCTTGACCAGGTAGCGCTGGCCGCCGTCGAGCTCCATCGGTGGGTACAGGTTCTCCGCGAAGAAATCGAGATGTCCACTCGTCTTCCACAGGTCGGCCTTGGCCAGGTGCGGTGAGAACACATGGTCGTACCCAAAGGCGGAGTGGGTTCGCCTCGAATAGTCCTCGATCACGCCGCGCAGGATTCCCCCGTTTGGGTGCCAGAGGGCAAGGCCGCTTCCCAGATCCGGTGGGAACGAATACAGATCGAGCTCCGCGCCGAGTCTGCGGTGATCGCGCCGTTCGGCCTCCTCGAGCCGCCCCAGATACTCGGAAAGCGCTTGTTGCGACTCCCACGCAGTGCCGTAGATCCGCTGCAGCTGAGGCTGGTTCTCGTCACCACGCCAATAGGCGCCGGATGAACGCATCAGCTTGAACGCCCCGAGCTTGCCGGTCGCCGGCACGTGAGGACCGCGGCACAGATCGACGAATCCGTTGTTGCGGTAGACGCTCACCGCGTCGACCGCGGCGCCTTCGGACTCGTCGACGCCCCTGATGATCTCGCTCTTGAATGGCTGGTCGCTGAACTCCGTCAGCGCCTCTTCGACGGAGAGGTAGTCGCGCACAAACGGCTGGTCGGCAGCGATGATCTCGTGCATCCTCGCCTCGATTCGCTCCAGGTCTTCTGGTGTGAACGGGTGCCCGACGTCGAAGTCGTAATAGAAACCGTCGGTGATCGGAGGCCCGATAGCGAACTTGGCTTCGGAAAACAGGTCGAGCACCGCTTGAGCTAGGACATGGGCCGTCGAGTGGCGCAACACGGTCCTGCCGGCTTCGGTGTTGTCGGTGATCACGGCGAAGGCTCCGCTGACCGGTATCGGGACACCGAGATCGAACTCCTTGCCGTCCACCGTGATCGCGACCGCGGCACGAGCCAGGCCGGGGCCGATATCGGCGGCTACGGCAGCACCGGTCGTCCCGTCGGGGTATTCACGGTCCGATCCATCTGGGAGGATGAGGTTGAGCGCCATCGAAAGGTTGAGTTTGGGAATTGACAAGGCTAACCAATCCGGCGGCTTTGGTGACCCACGTGCGACAATTACCTCCTCGGAACGGATGGATTAGTGGAGAGCCTCGCCCTTGCCGAACAGATCGCCGGGGGCGATCGCGTTCAAGACTTGACCCGGCCGACGAGGGCCTTGGCGCGCGACCAGATCTACCGGATTTGGCGGACACCGGAGCCGGTGCTGCTCAAGGTGTATGGGACACCCGCGCGGGCACGCCGGGAAACCCATGCCCTCCATGCCTTGAACGGCATTCGCGGCGTGCCGGTCGCCGTCGACGGCGGCATGCACGACGATATGGCCTGGGCGTTATTCGCCGATCCCGGCGAGTGGAGTCTCGGACAGCTGCCGGACAACACCGGGAACGGCATCCTCGCGGGAAAGATCCTGCGCGCCGTTCATCAGTCGGATCCGAGCACGCTGTCGAACCTGGCTCGAGGCATCGATAGTGATTGGATCGAGATCGACTTTCAGTCGACCATGCGACGGCTCGACCGTTACCGGGGACGGATCGGGCTCGATGTTGATCTCTACCAGGCTGCCAAGGAGACTCCCACCTTTTTTGCCTCCCCACCGCTTGGTTCGCACACCGACCCGTCACCGGCGAATCTCCTCGTGAACGAAAACGGTGACGTCACCCTGATCAACTGGCAATGGGCGACCCTGGCACCTCCGGAGTGGGACCTGACCAAGGCGGTATGGCTTGCCTCGATCCACGCCGGCCCCCTTGTCGCAGAGGGCATTCAAGAAGGCTACGGGGTGGTCGTCGAACAAGAACAGCTGGCGCGTTGGACGGTGTATCACGCGGCGATGCAGCTCGTCTACGAGGCTGAGCAGTTGATGTTCGATGCGGGCACCGACTCCTACGAGGACATCGTCAACCAGCTGCGGATGGCCGTCGACCAAGCCGGCTGAGGCGAGTTGCCAGAGACCAGTCGCGAGTCGCGAGTCGCGAGCACCAATCGCAGAGGGAGGGTCGAACCGTGGCGCATCGAGCTGAGGGGGAGCAAAGGAGCCAAATACCGGAGTTTTTCGCGACCTCGCGTAGGCTCTCGCCGTCAGCCAGCGGGAGTCCCCCATGTTCGAGATTGGTTTGGTTATGGCCATCATGGCCGCAGCTACGTTCGCCATCGGTCGTATGCGCCGCGAACGCGGCACCGACGACATTCTCGATGCCGACATCGTCGATTTGCCATGCCCGTGGTGTCGGGCGCCGACCCGTGAGGAAGATCCGGCCTGTCCGTCCTGCCATCAGGAGTTCGCAGCCAGGTAGAGCTCGACGTTGGCGCGGGTGGGACTCAGCCCGATTCGCCGGTAGAGCGCTATCGCCGCCTCGTTGTCGCCGTCAACCCACAGCATTGCCCGTCGAGCACCGCGGGCTTGGAGCCATGCATACCCGGCGGCGGCAAGGGACTCCCCGATCCCGAGCCCGTGCGCATCCGGATCCACCGCGAGCAGGTAGACCTCGCCATCCCCTTCGGGGTGCAGCTTCGTCCAACAGTATCCGGCGAGTCGACCATCGATGAGCGCGGCCAAGACCCCATTCGGGTCGTACCAATCCAGTCCTCGCAGTTCGTCAAGTCGTTGCTGGGTCATTCCAGAGGCTTCAGGGTGCCCGGCGAAGGCGCGGTTATGGAGGGCGATGACGTCGGCGTCCGACGCTTTGGGCAGGGTGCCAAGGTCGACGCCGGATGGCTCCGGTGCAGGAGGAAAGGGCCCCTCGAGGCGCAGCACCCGGCGACGTTCGCGATACCCGAGCGCCTCAGCCGCATCCAGCTGTAGCTCCCGGTGTGCCCAAAGCGAGGTCGGCGCTCCGCGGGGCACCGCAGCGGCCGCTGCGGCGATCGCCGCCCGCTCGAGCCCCGGTGTGCGAGCATCGCGGCTGGTCGCTACCTCGAATGCCCAATGGGGCGAATCACCGGCGTGGAATGCTGCCACCGACACCGCCACCAGCGCGTCGGCGTCGCCCCATGAAACCACGACGGCATCCTCACCACCTCCGATGCGCAGCATCTTGTGCTCGCTGAACGGTGGGAGTTCATCGACCGCATCGATCGCTTCGATGAAGGCTTCGATCGTCGCCGCATTCGCTGTGAGCCGTTGCAGTTCCATGGTCACCCAATCGACGGAGTCTCAGGGCCGCCGCCGTATCCTGGCGCACCGTGAGCAAGGTAGGACTCGTGCTCGGTGCCGGCGGCGTGACCGGCGCGGCATTTCAGGTCGGCACGCTGATGGCGCTGCACATGGCCACCGGCTGGCGACCCGGCGACGCCGACGTGATCGTTGGTACCTCTTCGGGCGCTTTCCTGGCAGCACTTATTCGCGGCGACGCCACAGATATCGAGTCGGTCACCGACGAGTCGCTGGCCGACATGGACCTCGAGGCGTGGCTTCACGAACGGATCTACCGGAGAGTTCCTCCAAGAGGCCTGGTGCGGTGGCTGACCAAGGGCATCGTCCCCGGCGTCACCAGACCCGGTGTGGGACTGGTATTGGGAAGTCCTGGCATGTACTCGACCGACCCCCTCGCCGAATGGGTCGATAGCGCTCTCGGTGACCTGGCACTGGGATGGCCTTCGGATCCGACGGTCGTCGTCGCTTACGATCTCGAGTCGCGGGCCCGGGTGCCATTCGGCACGGAGGGGGCACCGGAGGTCTCGCTGCGTGACGCCGTTGCTGCGTCGAGCGCCGTCCCGGTCATCTACGAGCCGGTCGAGATCGATGGGCGTTTCTACGTCGACGGAGGCCTTGCCTCGGGCACCAGTCTCGACCTCGTCCTGGGGAGCCACGAGCCGCTCGATCTGGTCGTCGTCATCGCGCCGATGGCTCCAACCACGGGAAGGGAGGGTGGCCGGTTCTATGAGGATTTCATGGATCGGGCCGGGCGCGGCGCCCTTGCCAACGAGCTCGACCAAGTGCGACGAGCCTGGCCGGACACCGACCTGCTGGTTCTGCGGCCCGACGATCGTGTGCTCGCCGCTTGCAGGCCGAATCTGATGTCGGTGGACGCCGCGGTGCCCACGGTCATGGCAACGCTCCGGTCGATGCGCGACGAGCTCGCTCACCCTTCCACGTGGCGAATCCTGGCCGAGCACATCGATACGGCTAACCGATGAGCACCTTTGCCCGCTCTCTGGCGTAATCCTCATCGGTCAGGACACCTTTGGCGTGGAGATCGGCAAGCGTGTTCAACTGGGTGTAGGCCTCGTCGCGAGCCTTCCGATAGTTCTCAGGCAGCTGCTTGACCTGGAACGCGACGACGATCTCCATGATCCCGGAGAGCAGGAACCCGAGCCCGATAGCAAAAATGACGACCAGCAGCGTGAGCACCTCGTGGTTCCATGCCCAGATTCCGAGCAGGAGCGCAAGGCCTCCCCAAACCACAAACACCCAGCGGGGCTCGCGCTTCTGGAAGAGCCCGGCGATGATGTTGATCGCCCCAGAAACCATCAACCACAGGGCGACGAGACCGGCGACGACGAGCAGTGACTTGTCCGGCCAGACAAGGGTGGCGATGCCGAGAGCAATGGCAATCCCACCTGAGAGCATCAGCCACCATTTCCCTTCTCCGTACCACACAAAGCCTCCGATGATCCGCAACGTCCCCCACACCAGCAGCGCGATGGCGTAGAAGCTCACGACGGCATCGACGTCGTCTCTCCAGTCCGTCCAGAACAGCATCCACAACCCGAGCAACAGCGAGACCATCCCGAACCCGAGAAACCACCACCATTTGGCTGCGAGGTCCTCGACGTATTCGCTGAGCTCGGCGTCGAGCTCGGCAAGCGACATTCTCTGGTACAAGATGGGGCTCCTCCCGTTCGGCCCGATCCTAACGAGCACCGCTACGCGGGATCTGAACCATGACGAGTGCTATCGGCTACCGATTCGGGGTGACTTGGTTCTCCAGTCAGCGCCGGCACGCTGGAGGATTGCTCAACACTCTCTTAGACCTCTGCGACCTCGAGGCGCTCGTCACCGAGCAAGTAGCGAGGCCCGGAGCCGTGCTCCGACACCGTGTCCGACGGGTTGAAGATCGCGCAAGAGCGAAGCGAGAGACACCCGCAGCCGATGCAGTCGGTGAGTTCATCTCGGAGCAATTCGAGATCGGCGATCTGCTTATCGAGACGCTTCTTCCAGGTCAGCGAGAGTCGCTTCCAGTCGGCCTTGTTCGGGGTCCGCTCATGGGGGAGGTGCTCCAACGCCTCGGCGGCCTCCCGAAGGGAAAGCCCGACCGCCTGGGCCGCCCTCACGAGCGCAACTCGCCGCAGCGTCGCTCGGGCGTAGCGTCTCTGGTTCCCCTCGGTGCGCTCCGACTCGATCAGTCCTCGCGACTCATAGAAACGCAGGGCTGAGGTGGCCACGCCTGCCCGCGCGGCGAGCTCGCCGATCGTGAGCCATTCGGTCTGTGCAGTCACCGCGTCTCCTTTTTCAAGTACACCTTGACTTCAAGGTTACTTGAAGTTGTACCTTGTGATGGAAGCGACACAAGAAGAGGACAAGATGTCTCAGCAGCTCACTCTGGACCGATCATCGCGGACCGTTGTCAGTCGTATGGAGCACGTACACCTGACAGTCTCCGATCTGGAACGGAGCATCGATTGGTACGAGAGGGCGTTCGGGATGTCGGTCCGGTGGTCTGATGGCACGACAGCTCACGTCGGGACGGATCGCTTCTATGTTGCCATGACCGCCCACCACGGCCTTCCGCCGTCGAAGGGTGACCGGACGGGGACCGCAAGAATCGCTCACTTTGCGTTCACCACTCCCAATCTCGTCGCGTTCACGGAGCGGCTCGAGAGTGAGGGCATTGCCCAGGCGGGTGAGGCCAACCGGGCCGAGGGCGATGCGATCTACCTGGACGATCCCGACGGCAACCACATCGAGGTCGTCGGGTACATCGACGGCTACATCTACGCCTGAGCGACTCCTTGCCTTCTCCTCGAGGGGAGCTTCTTTTGCCCCTCCCCTCGGGGGAGGTGCCGAGCGTCAGCGAGGCGACTTCTTTGCCTCCCCCTCAGCCTCAGGCGGAGGTGCCGAGCGCGGCGAGGCGACTTCTTTGCCTCCCCCTCAGCCTCAGGCGAAGGTGCCGAGCGCCAGCGAGGCGGAGGGGGCCAAGGCGTTGTCGCGACCACAGCTTGACCCCCCTCCCCGCCTTGCGGCGGGACTCCCCCCTGAGGGGGGAGCAAAGAGAAGGCCGCGGCTACGAGAGCCCGATCGTCGCACTGGCGCGAAATGCGACACCTCAAGGGCGAGGTGCCGCGCGAAGCGAGGCGACGTCTTTGCCTCCCCCTCAGGGGGAGGTGCCGAGCGTCAGCGAGGCGGAGGGGGTCAAGGCGTTGTCGCGACCACGGTTTGACCCCCCTCCCCGCCCTACGGGCGGTACTCCCCCTGAGGGGGGAGCAAAGAAAGGAGGGGCCGCAGCGCCACGCCTCGGCCCCGGTCTGCGCCGCGGTTTGACCCCCCGCCTCGACCCAACTCCCCCCTACGCTCGGGCGCCCCTGAAGGAGACGCAATGATGGGGGAAATAGTGCCTCAGTCTGCCTGGAGCTGAGCGGCAAGCTCGGCGGCATCTCCTGTTGGCAGCTTGCAGAGCTGTTGTTCGCAGAGATAGGCGAGGGTTTCGCCCGAGCTCACCCGGTGGGCGAAAACCGAGATCGGCCCCTCCCCAGTCGGCGAGGGAGCCAGCACGATGCCTGGACGGAATCGCATCCAGTACGGAGCCGCCAGCTCCGCCCACTTCGGCCCCACCACCGCAAGCTCGCGCATGCGGCCAGACGAGTACGAGACGGCCAGGTGATGCCCGACCATGGACGGATATCGATCCATCAGCAACCCTGCGCTGGCAAGGGTGTCGATCGCCTGGTCGCGCAGTTCCAGGTCGCCGGTGTAACCAGATAGGGTGAGGAGCGCCTCGGCGGCGAGCCCGTTGCCCGACGGCAGCGGATTGTCCGCCTGGCTCTTCGGGCGTTTGATCAACTTCTCGGCGTCTGATGCAGTATCAAAAAAGCCGCCGCCAGGATCAGTGAAGCGCTCGGCGAGGACCACCGTGAGCCGGCTCCCGATGTCATACCAGCGATCATCCGCGGTCGCCGAGAACAGCGCGAACATGCCGAGTGCTACCGCGGCGTAGTCGTCCAGGAACCCGGGTACCGAGGTTCGACCGTCGCGCCACGACCGCATCAGCGTGTCACCCACGATGAGGTGATCGGCGATGAACACCGCGCACTCGATCGCCGCGTCCAGGTAGCGTCGCTCGCCGAGCGCCGCACCCGCCTCGGCGAACGCCCGTAACCCGAGCCCGTTCCACGCCGCGACCACCTTGTCATCGAGACCGGGGCGCACCCGGGCCGCACGCTCATCGAGTAGTAGGAGCCGAGCTGCCTCGATTTCCGGCGACCATCCCTCGTCGGTCGGGCGATGCAAGACATTGGTGCCCTCGAAGTTGCCGTCGGCGGAAACCCCGAAAAACGCAGCAGCCGTGTCGGCATCACTTCCCAGGACCGCATCGAGCTCCTGGCGTGACCAGACGTAGAACTTGCCTTCCACGCCCTCGGAATCGGCGTCCTCCGCCGAGTAGAACCCTCCGTCCGGGTGGTGAAGATCCCGCAGCATGTAGTCCAGGGTGCTGCGTGCAACCTCGATGAACCGAGGCTCCTCCATCTCGACCCCGGCCCAAAGGTACAGGCGGGCGAGCTGGGCGTTGTCGTACAGCATCTTCTCGAAGTGGGGTACGAGCCAATGCGCATCGACCGAGTACCGGGCGAACCCACCGCCGATTTGGTCATGGATTCCGCCGTCGGCCATTGCGCCGAGGGTCAGCCGAACCATGTCAGCGGCCCGCGGCGCCCAGTCCTCGTTCTGGACGCGAAGCAAGAACTCGATCACCGGCTGCTGGGGAAACTTCGGGGCTCCACCGAATCCGCCCTCGACATCATCGAATTCGGAGAGCAACCTGGCGTAGGCGACCTCAAGGGTCTCGGCGTCGGGTGGTTCACCTGCTGGCGGGAGATCCTGGCTCACTGCTTCGGTCAAGCGGCTGGCCTGTTCGATGAGCTCCCCTTTCCGATGCTCCCAGGCGTCGGAGACGCCGGCCATGACGCTGCGGAACGAAGGCATGCCATAGCGCTCGTCCTTGGGAAAGTAGGTTCCGGCATAGAACGGCGCTCCGTCTGGGGTCAGCCAAACCGTCATCGGCCAGCCGCCGCGGCCGGTCATTGCCTGCACGGCCTCCATGTAGACGGAGTCGACGTCGGGGCGTTCCTCGCGGTCCACCTTGACGTTGACGAAGTGCTCATTCATGTAGGCCGCGGTGTCGTCGTCCTCGAACGATTCGTGAGCCATGACATGACACCAATGGCACGCCGAGTACCCCACCGAGAGCAGGATCGGCCGATCCGACGCAGCCGCCTCGGTGAAGGCGTCTGCACCCCACTCATACCAGTCAACCGGGTTGTTCTGGTGCTGAAGGAGGTATGGAGAGGCCGATGCGGCCAGCCGGTTTGTCATGGACGCAAAGGTAGCCCGTCGCCGGGGGCTTGATCGCGGACTCATTGATTCTGCTCGCCCTCCTCGCTCCGCTCGGAGTCAGAGTCCGAAGCCCCGAGGTCAGAGTCCTGGGTCTTGACTCTTGACTTTTGACTCTTGACTTTTGACTCTTGACTTTTGACTCTTGACTTTTGACTCTTGACTCTTGACTCTTGACTTTTGACTCTTGACTCTTGAGGCGGGTAGGCGCGCTTGGACTGATTCGACGCATGCGGCGCCATCTACAATCCGCGCTCATGACCGATGACACCCCACCACAAGAACCGGACATCGAGCCACCGGAACCAGATGTCGTGCCGCCGGCGACCGACGCCCCGGCAGAGAAGAGCGACCGGCTCGAGCAGGTCGCTTCGATCGTGCTCGCGGTCGCCGTCGTGCTCACCGCATGGGCGGCTTTCCAGGCTGGCAAATGGGGCGGCGAGCAGTCGATCAAATTCTCCGAGGCGGGCGCCGCTCGAACCGAGTCCACCCGCGCCGACACCCGGGGTGGCCAGCTCGTCCAGATCGACGCCGCGATGTACATCGACTGGGTGACGGCGTTGAGCAACGACAACCGCGACGGGCTCATCCCCGACATCGGCTCCCATGCGTACGAGCCGACTCGCGGCACGGTGTCCGGCTTCCTCTACCTGCGCATGCGTGACGACTTCTTGCCGGCTCTGAACGCCTGGCTGGCGACCGACCCGGTCAATAACACGAACTCACCCCCGACACCGTTCGATATGGAGGAGTACGTGGTTCCCGAGCTCATCGAGGCACAGGAACTCATCAACGAGGCAGATGAAGCGGCGGTCGAGGCCCGAGCTGCCAACCAGAACGGCGACAACTACGTCCTCACCGCGGTGTTATTCGCTGCTGTGCTGTTCTTCGCGGGCGTAGCCTCGCGGCTGGAGAATCGCTGGAACCGGCGTTTCGTCAACCTCGTCGGCATCATTGCGGTGGTGATCGGCGCGGTCATCCTGATCAACCTTCCGGTTCTTCTGTAGGAGGGTGTTGCAGATGACGTGTGCGATCCGACGCCGCGCGGTCGAATGGTGCGGTGACTCGGTCTCCTGACCGCGACGCCCGCCCGCGGGATTGGCCAGCGCACTCCTAATACATCGTCGCAAGGCGACCGTCGCCGGGTCACCCAAAGAGCGCTAAGTTCAATATCACCATGGGCGCGACGGAAGTATCCCGTCAGATCTTTGAGCACCTGGCGATGCGATCCGGTGCCCCACCGCCACGTATCCGCACCTGGGCGGGCGACGAGTGGGGTCCACGAGATGCTCGCGCCACCCTCGTGCTTCAGCACCCCGGAGCCTTCCGCGCCATGCTGCTGCCACTGTCTGACCTCACCGCCGGTGAGGCATACATCCACGACGACATCGACATTGACGGCGATATGACCGCAGTTCTCGAGTTCGGTCGCGGGATCACCGAGTCCCCACTGGGAGTCGCTGAATCCGTCAAGCTGTATCGGTTGCTGCGCCAACTGCCAAACGAGCCGCGGCGAGGGAGCGCCGATCGGCCCCGGATGCGGGGAGCCCGGCACTCGATTCGGCGCGACCGTGACGCTATCTCGCACCATTACGACGTCGGCAATGGATTCTTCGCCCAGTTCCTCGATCCACGCTTGGTGTACTCGTCTGCCGCGTTCCTCTCCCCGTCGGATACCCTGGAAGAGGCCCAGCTGCGCAAGCTCGATCTGATCTGTCGCAAGCTCGAACTTGGCCCAGGCCAGCAGCTGCTCGATGTCGGGTGTGGCTGGGGTTCCCTCGTTACGTACGCCGCCGAGCAGTATGGCGTGACTGCGGTTGGCGTCACCCTCAGCTCGGAACAGGCCGTCTATGCCAACGACCTCATCAAGGAACGAGGCGTGGACGATCGGGTGACGATCCTGCAACGCGACTATCGGGAAGTGGACGGAAGATTCGACGCCATCGCGTCGATCGGCATGTTCGAGCACGTCGGTGCCACCCAGCTCGGGGTGTATTTCGGACACCTGTCGCACATGCTGACGCCTACGGGTCTCCTGCTCAACCACGGCATCGTCACCAGGGGCCGCGGGCCGATACGGAGACGCCTGCGACAGCAGCCGACTTTCGCCAATACCTATGTGTTCCCAGACGGAGAGCTGGTTGCGATGCATCGGGTCATCGACGCCGCCGAGAGCGGCGGTTTCGAGCTTCGCGACGCGGAATCGCTCCGAACCAGCTACGCGCTCACCTTGGAACGGTGGATCAGCAACCTCGAGTCGAATCACGACGCCGCGGCCGCCTCAGCCGGCGAGAAGGCGTACCGGATCTGGCGGTCATACATGGCCGCGTCTGCCCTGGCGTTCAACACCGCAGACATCTCCGTTTACCAGCTCCTGCTGGCCAAGCTGGACCGCCCTTGGGTGTTTGGGCGAGCCAGGCTGCTCGCAGCCGACGACATCTAGGGCGGTGTCGAACAATGACGAGTGCCCTGAGCTGCCGCTCGCTTGAGTGTTGCGGTGACTCGGTTTCTCCAGTCAGCGACGGCACGCTGGAGGATTGCTCAACACCCTTCTAGGAGGTAGTTCTCCTCAGCCTCCCCACCTGGTCCCGCCGGAACCAAGAAGGCTGCCGCAACGCCTACCATCGCCCGCCGGATCCAACTGTGGAGGAACACGTGATGACGACCACGACCGATTCGCGTCGACCGCTTGGGTGGATCGGCGTGATCGGCGCCCTCGCACTGTTGCTCGCCGCCTGCGGCGGCGGAGGCGATGGGGCCTCGCTGGCCAAAACCGCCTGGAACCTGACCGAGCTCGGTGGATCCGAGGTCGTCGGCGTCGCACCACTGACGATCGTCTACGGCGAAGCCAGCGAAGACGGCGCCCGCGCCGAGGCCTTCGGATCGACGGCTTGCAACAGCTTCAACGGCCCCTACAGCACCGAGGGCGACTCGATCTCGATGGGCCCGTTCATCACCACACTCGCCGGTTGTGTGAATCCACCCCTCCAGGCTCAGGAAGGGAAGTACCTGATCACACTCGAGACCGCGGCGAATTTCTCAGTCTCCGGGGATACGCTCGAGCTGTCCAACGAGGCCGGTGACACCACCGCTCGCTTCGAACAGGCAGAGCCCGTCCTCACTCTGACGAACTGGGAGGCGATCTCCATCAACAACGGCGATGGTGGCGCCCAATCGGTCGTCCAGGGAACTTCGGTCACCATCAAGTTCCAGGAGATCGGGTTGCTCTCGGGTTCCGGGGGTTGCAACACCTATTCGTCGGCCTTCCGCCTCGGCGACGAGTACGACGTGGTGGATGGCGGCTCGATCCAGGTCGCCGGCGTTGCCTCGACGAGGAAGGCCTGTGATGAGCCCATCGATGAGCAAGAGGCGAACTACTACACGGCACTCGAAAGCGCCAGCACCTGGATCATCCGGGGTCTGAACCTCGAGCTGCGCGACGCATCGGGAGCGCTCCAGGTGCAGTACGTCCGATCGGACGGCTGAGTCGCCAACAGGGCCGGCCGCTGCCCGAGTAGGGTCGGCCCGTGGCTGACGACGAACACATCGAGCGCCTGGGTGGCTTGCTCGCGGAGACCGCGCACGCTCATCACGAGGCAACCGGCGGGGTAAACCCCCCCGAGTGGGCGCCGTGGTACGCCGATTACCTACAGGGCAAGATCGACGGAAGCGTTGGATTCAGCCCTGACCCCGTCACGGTCGAGTCCTGGTTGACCATGGCCGATGAGCGACACCAGGCCGAAGAGCCCGAGACGAAGTACTGGCCCACCCTGTACGCCCGCTACATCATCGAGGACTATGCCCAGGAACATGAGCAGCACTGAGCGCCATCACCTCCTGGCGCTGCTGGCCCTGCTTGCCGCGGAGCCAACAGACTCGGGGGTGCTGAGCCGGGTCGCGTCGCGAGCGACCGGCGCCGTGGTCGGCATCGTCGATGTCGATGCCCTGCTCGAGGAGGTCGACGTTGATGCGTTGCTGGCCAGGGTCGACATCAATGCGCTGCTGGAGCGGGTGGACATTGACCGCCTTCTTGAACGGGTCGACCTCAACGACCTGCTCGAAGGGATCGACATCGACCGCGTCATGGCACAGGTCGACGTCAAGGATCTTGCCGAGCGAGCCGGCATTCCCGACATCGTGCGAGAAAGCACCGGTGCGCTTGCCGGTTCGGCGATCGACGTCTTCCGGCGCCAGGTGGTGGCGCTCGATACCGTGATCGGAGCGGCGGCGTACCGGCTCACGGGTCGCAAACCGGCATCGCGACCGGTGTCTCCCCCGACCCTCGACGTGTCCGCCGAGGTCGGTCCCAAGGGCCGAATCCAGGTCGACGGCCATTACGCCGGCCCGTTGTCGCGCCTCGTCGCGTTCCTCATCGACGTCGCGGTCATTTGGATCGTCTGGGTGCTCTCCACTGCCGGGGTCGCCTTCATCGCCAACCTCTTTTTCTCAGTCGAGTCAACCGGGTCAGCCACGCTCGGATTGGTCGGATTGGCCTTTCTGGCGCTGTGGGCCTTCCTGTACATGTCGATCAGCCTGGCGATCGCCGGGCGCACCATTGGGATGGGAATCATCGGAGTTCGGGTCGTCGACCGGCCCGGTGGACCGCTTCGCGGCCGACATGCGCTGGTGCGCACCCTGGTCTTCCCGTTCTCCTTCCTGTTTTTTGGCCTGGGGTTTCTCGGCGTCTTCACCTCTCCGCAGCGCCGTACCTTGCATGACGCTGCCGCCGGGACGGTGGTGGTCTACGACTGGGGTGATCGGCCCGCGGAGATGCCGGCACCACTCACCCAGTGGGTCACCCGGAAAGTCGACGAGGAGGCGTCTAGCTCAGAGGCCTCGTCCGGCTAGCCGTCGACGGCGATGGGATCGTTGCCTGTGGACCGCCGTTCCTTCAGGAGAGTGCTGAACAATGACGGGTGCAACGGGCCGCCGCTTGATCAAGTGTTGCAGTAGCTCGGTTCCCGCAATCGCGACAGCCCGCTGGAGGATTGCCCAACATCGTCCTAGGCCGGTGCGGGCTTCTTTCGTTGGTCACGCTGCCAGGCCAAGAGGGTTCCGACACCGATGAATACTTGCGGGAAGTAGGTCAGCGCCCGCCAGATCAACACCGCGGCCAACGCGTCGCCGCTTGCCATGCCGAATCCGGTGAGCGCCCCCGTCATGATCGCATCGGTGGTGCCGAGCCCACCAGGGGGAATCGGTATGAAGGTGGCAAGACGGCCGAAGGCGAAGGCGGCGAAGGCCTCGGGAAGGCTCACCGTGCCCGTGCCGCCCTGTATCGCCAGTATGGCAATGAACAGCACCGAGAACTGGGCAAGCTGCTGCAACAGGTTGGTTGCGGTGATCAAGCCCCACCGTTGCGAGACGACGTCAACGATCGAGGCGCGGAAGTCGACCAATCCTTGGGCAAGGTCGAAGTTGACCTCTTTGCCGATCAGCCCGGCGGCCCAGCCGATGGCCTTGTCTGCCCATTGGCCAAGACGCCGAGCCGCGTCCTCGCTGCGAAGGAGGAGGGCGAATACTCCAATCCCGACCGCGACGGCGACCACACCGATGAGGGTGACCAGTGCTGCGGTCGAGTTGATCTCGCCGATGATGGCCAGGCCCAAAAGGGCGATCACCGGCAGCGTCAGGGTGATGAAGGTGTTCCACACGCTGGTGATCCCGATCGTCGCCGTCGCCGGTGCCGGCCCATATCCGTAGCTGTTGAGCATCCCATACTGGACGCCGAGACCGATGGCGCCCCCGGCCGGGATCGTGTTGCTGATCATGAAGGAGGTTTGGCGCGTCTTGAATGCCGGCCAGTACTTCAGCCCGGGCAGCGCCGCCTGGAACGGGAACGCGTAGACAACGATCACCACAACCGTGGCGACAATGAGGGCGATGATCCAGCCGGTTGACATGTTCTGGATCGCGTTCCAGGCGTCCTTGTAGTTGGCGAACTGCGGAAAGACGACCGCGAACACGAGGACCAGCACCCCAAGTGTGACGACCGTGGCGATGATCTGCCGCTTGCCAAAGCCCTTTTTCCCAGGGGATTCCTGCGGCTGACTCGCTTCGGTTGTCACTGCGACCTCCGGATCACATCGGCGTCGACTGCTCCCTCGTCGAGCGCCAATGTAAAGCATCGACGGTGGCTCAACACGGTCCCGATCAGCACATGGCGGCGCCGGCCGGTATCTTCAGGTCGCTCAGCACCTGGGAGGAGGGGCGATGGTGGCCGAATACCTCGACATTGCACGTTTCGATTACGACTCGTCCCTGGCGCAGGACTGGCCGGTATTCATTGCCCTCAAGGGCTTCGGCCAGCTGGCGATCGTCGACAAGATCATCGAGCGCAAGGGAAACAAGCGCTTCGGGCTCACCGCGGTCGGCAATGTCGCCGACCGGCGCTATTCCACCGGTCTCCTTGCCCTGACCCGGGTCGATGCCGACTCCTTTGACGAGGGCACGCTGTCCGTCCACCTCGAGTGCACCGAGCCGTACGAGATCGCCGTGGATGGAGACCGCCTGGCCTACACCTCAGGATATCGCTTTGTCCTGTTCGATCTCGCCACTGGATCCAGCGAGGAGTTCACCAGCGACTGGATGTCATACCTGCATACGATCGAGTTCTCCGCCGACGGGAAAAACATCCTGGTGGCCGCAACCGGGCTCGACACGATCCTCGAGATCAACCTGGATTCGAACGAGGTGGTCTGGGAGTGGAATGTCTGGGACCACGGCATCAACCTGGTCTCCCTGACCGAGAGCTATCTAACACGCGACCGGGTTCAGGCCAAGCAACTCGAGGAGGACCATCCGGGTGCCGAGGTTCGGTTGATCGAGGACCCGCTGACCCTGCCGAGAGAGGGCCTGGCAACCCATCACTCGCCGATGAACATGAACGGCACCCACTACGGGAGAAGCGGGCAGATCCTTGCTACCGGGTACCACCGGCCCGAGCTGTTCGTCATCAACCGCGACGGCAGTCACGATCGTTACGACCTCGGCCTGACCAACCCGCATAGCTTCAGGCCCTATGACAAAGGGTACATGGTCGCCGACACCGGATCGGGCCGGTTGTTATTGCTCGATGAGGGCTTCGGCGTCACCGCCGTGGTTGATTCGTCCAGCCTCCCAGCCGATGTGGAGAAGAAGGCCGGGTTCGGAGAATGGATGCAGACGGCCAGCCCCCTCGACGATGACGGGTTGTTCGCCACCGTTGATGCGCTCCGCGACGGCGTCCACATCATCGACGTCCCACGACGGCGACGCCGGTTCATCGGCAACCCGCCGGAATGGACAATCCAGGCGGTCATCGACGCCCCCATCGACGGCGAGCTATTTGCCCATCGAATGGGGTCCTAATCAACGCCTGGAATTGCTGCCTATTCTGTGAGGGCAGGTTCTGAAGGCGGGCCTGAGCGGACGGTCAGGGGTGAGGCTGCCTCCCAAGCATCGTAGGAATCGGCAACTCTGGGGATACACTCGCTCGGAATTCATCCTGAGGGGATCATGTCAAAGCGAGTTCTGGTGGTTGCAGCCATCCTCATGTTGGTCGTCGTCGCCTGTGGCAACGACACCAGCAGCACAACCGTAACAACAAGCGACACCACGGCACAGACGCCGAGTTCGTCTTCGACTTCGTCCTCATCGACGACCACGCCGTCGACGACCACCACGACCATGGCGACCACGACCACCCCGGCAGGCGAGTTCGTACGCTACGAGGATCCGGTCGATGACTGCCTGAACGCCGCGACCAATGCGCCCGCTCCGACCTGCATGCCGGTACCGACCGATATCCTGTCAGTGGAGCTCACCAGGGCAAGCCCCCTGACCATCGTGCTCGAAATCGCCGAGCCCGGCCTACCCGGGCTCCCCGATGAGTATCAGATCACTCTCGGGCTAGATCTGGATCTCGATCCCGAAACCGGCATCGTGGACTTCTGGCCCGAGTTGCACGGAATCGGGCCGGACTTGGAAACGGATTTCTTCGGGGGTCCGGAGGACTTCTTCGTCCAGGCCTACTCGATCGAGGGCCAGAACGAATTCATCCGGCTGGACCCTCCTCCGGTCGAATGGACCTGGCTGGACGACACGCACGTTCAGGTCGTCTTCGAGATGGAGTTCGTCGGCGACGGCCCGTTTGCCATCGCCGGGGATCTGGTGACCGGCGACTACTACGACCACTTCGTGGACGACGGTCACCTGCTGTTCCCGAGCGGTGACGTGGTTCTCGTCGGCCCGTAGGGCGACTCGGTTTCACCCGGGTCCCCGGGGGCAAGAGCGTACAAAGGATCCGACGACTCTTTGGTCCAGCCTGGCCGGCTGAAACCCAGATACACCGACTTTTCGGATACCTCACTCCCGGCATCTAGCGTCGCCGCGTGCCCTTCTTCCGGTGTGAAGGTTGCTGGCGATTGTCGAGAGGTAGCCTCGACATGTGATTCGCCGCAACCGGTTGTTCTTCGTCCTCGCCTTCGGGTTCACTCTTCTGGGGATGGCCATAACGATTCCCGGTGTGACATGGCCATCGGTTGCAGAGTCCTTTGACCGTTCCCTTGCGGATCTTGGGTATGTGGCTTTGGTGTTCGGCGGTGGGTACACAGTTTCGTCGTTCCTCAGCGGACGGCTTTCCGCGAGATGGGGAATCGGCCCGATCCTCATTGCGGCTGCGATCACGGGAACGGTCGCTCTCGCTGCCCTTGCGGCGTCAGCAACGTGGCCGATGTTCCTCCTTGCTACCGGCTTGCTGGGAGTGGGAGGCGGGTTGGTCGATGCGGCGACCAACACGTACGTCGCTATCCGGCGTGGAACGCGAGCAATGGGTTTGATCCACGGAGTCTTCGGGATCGGCGCCATCGCTGGGCCCTTGTTTGTGACCGCGCTGCTGCAAGTGGGGTTTTCGTGGCACGTCGCTTTCGCATTGCTGGCGATAGGCCAAGGGTTGTACGTCGCTGGTTTGTGGCATTTCGCTCGTAATCTCGATGTTCACTCGGAGACGGAGCAGAGCAGCTATCGGACTGGGTTGTTTCGATCGCCAGTCCTCATGTGGTCGCTTGTGGTGTTCTTCGTCTACATGGGCATAGGTGCAGGCGCTGGAGCTTGGGCCTTCACCTACCTTACGGAGGAGCGCGGGATCAGTGATGGAGTCAGCGGCCTGGTCGTTGCTGGCTACTTTGGGGGCTTCACGGCATCTCGACTACTCCTCGGTGCAGTGGGCGATCGCTTCCAACCGGACACCATGCTGCGTTGGTCGGCCGCTTCTGCTGCAGCTGCGTTCACGGTGTTGTGGTGGAGCCCGGCAAACTGGCTCGCAGTTGCGGCACTGATCTTTGCGGGGTTTGCCCACGGTCCGGTTTTCCCCCTCGAAATGCTGCTGACGCCACGACGCTTCGGGGAGGCTCTCACCGCCAGGGTTGTTGGATTCGAGATCGCTGCCGCCAATGTCGGCAGTGCTGTTCTTCCTGGTCTCATGGGCTTCGCAGTCGGTCTGGCAGGCCTTGCCGTGATTCCGCCGCTACTTGTTGCCAACGCGTTGGTCCTGTTGGCTGCGATCGAGATTCTGCGAAGGCAGTCGAGTGCGAAAGTGCCAGGCAGCGGTAGAACGCAGCTAGCTGATGACGCAAGCTGATCAGATCCGCGATACGTGTGGCCTATAAGAACACCACCAAGGGGATACCCATCACAGTGCGGTCAGCGGCAGGATGTTCCGCAGCCAACTACCCGCGAACACCGCGCTCTTCTGCTCCTTCCGTGGGTGGGTGTCGGGAGCAGCCCATCTTGTCGGATGTCGCTGGTGTTCGCTCCCTGATTGCGACGAGATGCAGGCCGATGCCAGCGACCTGTGGCCGCGCGGCTAGTCGCTCCACCCTATGCCAGAGAACGGTCGCCAGATCATCTTCAGTCCTCAATCAGATAGGACGGACATTCCTTGCTTCCTCGCCCTTGCTACCGGGCCCGACCTCGAACTCGACGGTTTGACCTTCCTCGAGTGCCGCGTCGTCGCCACCGTCTGCGATATTCGAGCGGTGGACAAACACATCGTCACCCACTTCCCGAGCGATGAAGCCGTAGCCCTTACCCTGGTTGAACCATTTCACGGTACCGGTTGCCATTGGGGTGTACCTTTCGATAGACAACTCACGGAGGGTACCGCGACTTGATGGTGCTACTTGGAGCCAGCCCGTCAAAACCGAGCAAAGCCTTCGTACGCGAGGGCTCCCTTAGCTACTGATACTGGACCCGACTGGTACGCGCCACATCCCCAACCAACCCGCCCATCTAACAATGTTGGGGTCCTGTGAGTCATCGGTTGTGCCGCTCCACGAACTCTCCGTGGCAGATGTTGATCTGGGTGCCGATGTATTTGGCTGCGCGTTCCTCCTGCCGGTGGAGGAGATCCCACCACAGGGTGCGTAAGGCATCGGTGATCGACTCGGGGTCGCCCATGGTGAGGGTGGCGACGGTGACGATCGGGAATCCGCCTCCGTCTGCCGTGTCGGTATCGTTCCCCATGTCGGTCCATCCTTTCTTGATGGTTCGGCCGGACCCCGGGACGCTCCACCGTCGCCGGGGTCATCGACGTACCGCGAGGCTGTGACGATTACTAGACGGAGAGGGTGTGGTAGCAGACAGTCTGTAAGCAGCAGGCCCTACAAGGGTGTCCGCGAGACTCCGAGATTTCGGCGTATCTGGACGAATCGCAAAAGATGAGCGACTCGCTGGCCGGTAGATCGAGAGCCCTTGCCGCGTATGCGTTTCCGCCACGCGGCAAGGGCTTCGATTGGGTGGGCGCTACTGGGATCGAACCAGTGACCTCTGCCGTGTGAAGGCATAACAGGCCGAAATCGCACCCCTCGACGGCACTGTTGCCAGGCACCGAAAACGCCAGGAAACCCTTACACGACTTAACGTTGCGTCTTGCATCTTCTGCAAGGGAATAGGTGTGGGTGTTGTCGCGTGTAGGCACGGGGTGTGCCACTGGTGTGCCTATCGGTAGTTGTCAGGGACGTCAGGGACATGGGGGAAGGGGGGGAAATGAGGGAAGGGAGGGATGTAGGTCATGGGAGAAGCACCTCATCTCCTTCGTCGCCAAATGTGGTTCATGGTTGCGTCGCCGGCTTCGCGCTTGCAACGCCCTTAGCTTCCACAGCTGGAAGGAAACCAGTGCAGCTTCCTATTGACGACACCTGCATGCCACGTCTGCTGTTCGACGATCCCGAGGGTGGTGTTATTGGTAGTCAGCGTGTAGGTGTTGGGCACGTAGAGCACGACGCCAGGGAGCTGATCATGTCGCCATAGCGTTGGGCCTGACTGTGACACCAGTACCTCCTTCGCCGTCGAATCTGTTCCGAAGAAGCCACCCCAAAAGGCCTGGCACATCGCCGCCCCATGGACGTTCAGCACCATCGGGTGGATTCTTGAGTAAAGCCAGTCCCCGTTTCCTGTCGCCCACGCGGTTTCCCAGTTGGCGAGGAACTGGTCGACAGACTCTGTGCCGGCCGGCAGCCCGCTCCCCGACTAGGGGCCGATAAGTTCTACTAGCTGCCGTCACTGGCGCGGTGGGTATCGTCCCGGTCGGGTGCTCCCTGCCGGGGATCCGGGTTCTTCCTGGTCTGCTTGCCAGCCTTCCGGGGTGAACCACACCCGGACCCGGTAGGGGCACCCGGAAAACTGCTGGACCGCTCGGGCACGGCGCGCGTCGGTGGCGTAGGGTCCACAACATGGCTGAGGAAGACGGTGGGGCAACGGGGAAGTTTCTCACTGTCACTACTGACACGATCCCTGGATATCGCATCGTCAAGACGCTTGGCCTGGTTCGAACCAGTAGAGGCCACAACATACGCACAGAAAAGACCGCAGCGCGTGACGCCATGCTCGCCGCACAGAAGCGGGTTTCGGACAATGGAGGGAACGCCATAGTCGGGTTCAGGATCGCTGCTACCGAGTCACTGATCTACGTCTATGGCACCGGGGTTGTGATAGAACCGCTCGACACCGACCAATGAGTGGGACGCCGCCGGACTGGTGGCCGATAAGCAGAACTACAGGCCGCTGACCGGCGGGAGGTCGCCGGGTACTACCCTCGACCCTTGCCGACGCGCCCCCGGCTCCCCGCCTCGTTTGTCTGCCACCTACGGCGAGGCGAACGGGGGCCATCGGCTATCTGCTCGCAACCGCCCGGAACCCGCGGACCCCTGACACCACCGACCCGACAGGATCGGCTTAGACGGCAACCTCATCGGCCGGTCACGTCCTG
>Ga0255057_10000013_pt1 | contig 90680 bp, 77 predicted proteins | sample Cases_109_6_MG_FD_189022 | JGI IMG/M metagenome (GOLD analysis project Ga0255057, IMG submission 189022) | Seawater microbial communities from Amundsen Gulf, Northwest Territories, Canada - Cases_109_6 | ecosystem: Environmental > Aquatic > Marine > Gulf | place: Canada: Northwest Territories... | reverse complement strand
GAGCAAGTGTTCGATCTCGTAATCGCTGACCTGCTTACTCGCCTCTCTCAGTAGTACCTAATAGCAGACCGATGCCTCCTGGAAGTTGGGGGGACTAGTCTCGAACCGCCCGGAACGCTGTCCCTATAACCGCGTAGGGGCGGTTTCCTTCGGGGCCGCCCCTTCGGCGCCTTCTGTCATTTTTCGGACTCGTCCATCTTCAGGATCCTCCGGGCAAGGAACTTCAAGATCACCGTTTGGTCGTCGATCCTGTTCTTCAGCTCTCCAATTCGGCACTGTAGGCCGAACAGATCAGCGTCGTCGATCGCGTTCTCGACGATCGTTTCGATCGCGATGAGATCGTCTTTTTCGAGTGACATCAGAACTGCGACCACGGGTTGTCGTTTCTGGCCGTGTAGAGAAGCCGCTCCATCTCGCTCATCTCCTGTGCCGGCTTCGGGGTCTCTTTCACGTTGAGCCGCGAACGAGCCGATGGAGAGAGCCCAAGGTCGAAGCCGAAATCACGCATCGCCTTGAGCGCGTTCTTCGCCAACGCCACTTCTGGACGCTGACAGATGTGGCCATTCGGGCTCGTGAACGTCGCACCCTCCTTCGCGATGACCTTCGTGGCCGCGTACCAGTCAGCGTACGCCTGGCAGTGAGCGGCCAGCGTTGACCGATCGAGTTCCGTGAGGAGCCCGAGCGAGTAGAGCGTCGGAGCCAAACGCCGCCACTCCCGCTTCGCCTCCCGGTGCAGCCAGGTAGGGCACGACGGTATCCCTGCTGTCTTCGGCTGAGGCTCCTTGCGCGTACGGCTCGGTCGGTGCGTTCCTTCCAACTTTTTGAGCGCCGTGGGCTTTGGCGGCCTTCCGGCCCGTGTGGCGGGCACTTTCAACCCCCCCTTACCAATTTTGGCCGCACGTAAACGAGACTGCACGCCGGTCTACACGATTTACTCACCTGAATGAGCCGATGGCCCCTTCCCCCTCTGCGCGGGGCGTAGGGCGACACTAGGCGATCACCACTTGGAACGACCCGACCTTCGCGTTGCCGCCGCTCGCGACCACGATCTGCACCCGGTCGAAGTCGGCGTAGATATAGTCTTCAACGGGTTCACCGCCGGCCGCGTAGAGTGACGCCACGCCAGCCGTGTCGTGTATCGCTTGGCGCGGCGCGACGGTCTTCGTCGCGTCCACGTTCGTCTCTGTCCAGACGGTCTGTCCGCTGGCGGCGAGCGTTACCGTGAAGTCCACGCCAGCGTCGTAGGGCGTGGTGCCGTCCTTCGTGTAGATCACATTTGATGAACCCTTCCGCCAGAACTGCTTCGTGCCGCCCCGCTCCTTCTTCGCGACCGTCTGCCCGTCCCGGTTCCGGTACCGGATCAGCACCGCGTTCTTGCCGTACTTGTCAGCGCCGTCCTCGAGTCCGCACTCGCGCAGGAACTCAGGCTCCAGCTTCTTGTCGGCGGCGAGCTGGGCGAGTGTGAGCCCGGTTGAACTTTCTCGCCGGCGAGAAAATCTCAGCGGATCGTCGGCGAACAGATCCGACATCTCCAGGCCGATCGCCCCGGCGACTGCCTCAGTCGGACAGCCTGCGAAGCACTTGAGAATCACTCTCCCGTCGTCGCCCTCCGAAACGCTGAGGCTTGGCGTCGAGTCGTCATGCGCTGGGCAGCAGGCCATCCAGCCCTTGCCGTTTGGTTTCGCCTTCTCGAGCCGGCCGACCAAGTCGGTGACGTTCACGCGCCCTCCTCGTCTGCCGCCTGCTTGAAAGCCGCCACACAGTCCGAGCACGGGCACTCAAGGTGATGTTCGAAAGTCAGGAAAGGTCTCTGGTCATCACGCGGTGCTGACCAGTCCGCGATGATCTCGTCCATCTCCTCGGGCGTCACGCCGCCGCATCCTCAGACGCCGGCCGTGCAACTGGTCCGCCCTGCTTGCCGAGCTCGCGCAAATACTCCGAGACGGGAGCGTGCTCTCGCATCGCATTGAGCTGGATCCTGACTTGCTCGTCGGGCCGGACCCGGAACTTGATCCACTTACTTCTCGGTGTTCCGGTCATCGTCTTCGACATCTGGTTCCCCAGGTTAAGCGGCACAAAAAAAGGGACGAGCTGCCAAAAAAATCGGCAGTTCGCCCCTGTGGGCGTTCCTCTGGTGCTGTTAAATAGCGACGGGCCTACGTCACCCGCTGTCTCCTAAATCTACAGCCCGTTCCGTCCCGGTCAACAAATGGGGGGACGGGTCAAATCGGGACGCCTCCCGAAGCCCAGTTTCCTAACCCGCGCGAGGCACAGTGTCTCGCAATTCAAGTGGCCTGGATCTTCTTGTATATGGCCTACGTCCTTCTCTCCCCGGCCTTGCAGTCATATAAAAAGGGAGCACACTCGGGCGTCGTCGAAGGTCCAACCTCCCTCAACCCTCTCAGTCGGGGCTGGGCCGCTCGTGGTGACAAGAATGGTGACAAACCGAGCCGACGCTGGCTGACACTCACCGACGCGCCATCCCGTAAGTCCTTGTAAATTGGACACCGACGACGCGGGCTGACGCGCGGGGCGTGCCTCATAAGCCCTGGGTCGCGGGTTCAAATCCCGCCCCTGCCATCTGCGCGAGAGCTCCGTCGTCCCGCGACGGGGCTTTCGTTTTGGGGCTTTCCTGCTAGGGTGTCGGGAAGGTGGTTGGCGCGATTTCCGCCATCGGAGTCATGGAGGTGTGGCGCGTTGGAAGATGGCTCGATCGTGAATGAGGGTCTCGCCGTGACCGAAGAGGCCGAACCGATCGAGGTTCTCGTTCGGTTCAGCGGGGAACTGAGCACGAAGGCGAAGCGCACTCGGACTCGATTCGAGAAGCGCCTGGCCAAGAACATCGTGGACGCCGGTCGCTCGCACGGGCTCCGCTGTCGAGTGACCCGCGGTTGGAGCCGCCTGCACGTGTTCTCGCCCGATCCCGGGATCCTGGATCCGTTGAGGCGCGTCTTTGGCATCAGCTCCTATTCTCTCGTCGAGGGACGCTGCGACGCCTCGTTGGACGAGATCGTGAATCTCGGACATCGCCTGTATGCCGATACCGTCCGAGGACGGCGATACGCCGTACGAGCACGCCGCAGCGGCCAGCACGACTTCAGCTCGTACGACGTCCAGCGCGAGTTGGGCGCGGCGCTCAACCCGGGCGCGACTGTGGATCTCTCCGACCCCGAGGTAGAGGTTCGCGTCGAGGTACGGGACCGAGAGGCTTACTTCGTGGGAAGGCCGATCCGCGGCGCGGCAGGTCTCCCGCTGGGGGTGCAGGGGAAGGCCGTCGTGCTGATCTCCGGCGGCTTCGATTCGGCTGTGGCGGCCTGGATGGTCCTCAGGCGCGGCGTGGAGGCCGAGTACCTGTTCTGCAATCTGGGTGGAGCGGCGTACAAGCGGCTCACGATCGAGGTCGTGAAGGTCCTGGCGGACGCGTGGAGCTACGGCACGGATCCGAAGCTTCACGTCGTCGACTTCGAGTCCGTGATGGCCGAGTTTCAGCGAACCGTCAAGCCATCCTACTGGCAGGTGACCCTCAAGCGGATGATGTACCTCGCGGCCGCCGAGGTGGCTGCGGAGGTGAGCGCCGATGCGATCGTCACGGGGGAGTCGATCGGCCAGGTGTCCTCGCAGACGCTGGCGAACCTGAGGGCGATCGATGCGGTCGCGCCGCTCCCCGTGCTCCGCCCTCTGCTCGGCTTCGACAAGGAGGAGATACTCGATCGAGCCAGGCTGCTCGGTACGTACGAGCTGTCGGCCAGAGTGAGGGAATACTGCGCCATCGTTCCGGACCGGCCGGTCACGGCTGCGCGCCCGGAAAGGGTGGCGGCTCTGGAGGAGCGCATCGACCCGGCTGTCCTGGCGAAGGCCATCGCCGATAGGCAGATGCTCCGGCTTCGGGGCCTGGACACGCCGGAGCTTATCGGCTCCCACCTGTTCATGAGCGAGATTCCCGACGACGCGATCGTGATTGATTCCCGCGATGCCGAGGCCTTTCTGGCCTGGCACTGGCCGGGAGCCGAGCACCGCGAGTACGACGAGTTGACGCGGGAGTTCGCGGAGTTGGCCCGCGACCGCACCTACGTGCTCTATTGCTCCGAAGGGGTCCTCACCGCCCACCTCGCCGAGCGCATGCAGTCCAAAGGGTACGAGGCCTACAGCTTTCGAGGGGGCGTGCGGAGCCTGCGGCGTCACGCGGAGTCGGGCGTCGCGACGCCGACCGATGAGCCGTGCTGATACGGAGGCGTCGGCGGGCTGGTGGCCGGGTGCTTTGACACTCTCGGCCGAGGGTGTCAGAATGCGGCGCCATGCCTGACACCGAGCAGACGAAGATCAGAGAGCGCTTACTCGCCGAGACGCAGCAGGGCGAGATTCCGACCCACGTGGCCGTTATCATGGATGGCAACGGCCGCTGGGCCGAGGCGCGCGGGCTTCCCCGCTGGGAGGGCCATCGCGAGGGAGCCAAGGCCGTTCGCGAGGCCGTGATCGCCTGCCTCGATCTGGGAGTACGCCACCTGACACTGTACGCCTTCTCGAACGAGAATTGGCTTCGGCCCTCCTCCGAGATCTCCGCCCTCATGGATCTGCTCGTCGAGTACGCGAATAGCGAGGAGGGCGAGCTCAGGGAGCGTGACGTCCGCGTCAACGTCTTCGGCGACCTCGCGCGACTGTCGCCCGAGGCGGGCGAGGCGGTCGAGCGCTTGGGAACGGCGACACGGTCAGGGTCCGCGCTCTCGCTCAACCTGGCGCTCAGCTACGGGTCGCGTTCGGAGATCGCTCGGGCAGCGCGTCGTCTGGTGGCCGCGGCGCTGGCCGGCCAGCTGAAGCCCGAAGAGGTGGATGCGGAGCGCTTCGAGCTGGAGCTCTATACGGCCGGGTCGCCCGATCCGGACCTTCTGATCCGCACGTCCGGAGAACAACGCCTCTCGAACTTCCTCCTCTGGCAGATCGCTTACGCCGAGCTCCTCGTCACGCCCGTCCTATGGCCGGACTTCGATCGTGCTCACTTCTTCGAGGCGATCCTGGAGTATCAGCGGCGCGAGCGCCGATACGGCCGCGTAGAGGTTTGAGCCCCCACTCCCGGAGCGCTGGCCACGCCTCCCGCTGGACCCTCCAGGCGATGGGTGGGGAGTCGCGTCCGTGAAAGACCTGCGTCGCCGGCTCGTCGTCGCCGCGGTAGGCATTCCGGCTTCCCTCATCGTGGTTTACGCCGGCGGGATCTACCTTGCGCTCGGCTTGGGCTTCCTCGGGGCGGTCGGCTACTGGGAATACGCGGCGATGATGCGTGAGATCGGACACCGGCCCCTGATGGGCGTCGGAGTTCTCACCGCCCTCGCTCTCCCGCTCGCCGTGCTGAGCCTGGGATTCCCCTTGGCGTGGGTGGTCGCCATGGTCGCCGTCGCGATCGGTGCTGCCGTCGCCACGTTCCGTCTGCCGCCCCCCGAACGTCCCCTCTCCAACGCCGCGGTGACGGTTTTCGGCGCTGTGTACCTCGGCGGCCTCTTGAGCTTCGGCATTCCTCTGCGCGAATGGTTTCTCCCCGATAGGGTGGAGGGTACGCTACTTTTTTTCTATCCAGTCTTCGTCACCTGGTCGACCGACACCGGTGCGTATACCGGCGGTAAGTTGTTCGGACGTCGACAGATGTCTCCGACAATCAGCCCCAACAAGACGGTCGAAGGAGGGCTCGCCGGCATCGTGACGGGGGCCGGCGCGGCCCTCCTGTACGGTCTTTGGGTGCTCCCCTCGGCCGGAGGCGTCGCCCGGTCCCTGCTCTTCGGCCTTCTCATCGCGATCCTCGCGATCGTCGGTGATCTCGTGGAATCTGCCCTGAAGCGGGAGTGCGGCCAGAAGGATTCGTCCTCACTGCTCCCCGGACACGGAGGCTTCCTCGATCGGCTCGATTCGCTTCTCTGGACCATTCCCGGGGCATTTCTCTTCTTCACCGCGGTGGGTCTTTGAAGGGGGACTCGGGGCGACGCGGGGCGGGCGTTCCCCGGGCACCGATCCTGCACTCAGTCTCGCCCGCTCGGCCGCGAGCTTTGGCCGCCGTCCGCGACCAGGTCGGCCCTACACCGGAACCGCAAACCGCCAGCTGGGGTGAAAGCAGCTCATGGATGCAATGGTGACTGTTCTGGCCACCGTGCTCGTGCTTGGTGTGCTGATCTTCGTGCACGAGCTCGGTCACTTCCTCGCGGCCAAGGCCGTCGACATCGAAGTGCAGCGCTTTTCCCTCGGGCTCGGGCCGAAGATGGCCGGTTTCCAGAGGGGAGAGACGGAGTACGTGATCTCCTGGTTCCCTCTGGGCGGCTACGTGAAGATGGCCGGGATGGCGGAGGAAGAGGGGGTCGGCATGTTGGAGGGCGGCGCGGCCGGAGGTCGTGAGCCCTCACCACGCGATTTCGACGCGAAGTCACTGCCCGCTCGCACGCTGGTGATCTCTGCCGGTGTCATCATGAACCTCCTCTTCGCCGTCGCGGCTTTTATCGTCGTCGCCAGGGTGCAGGGGGTCCAGCTCGCGCTGATCAGCGAGGTCCAAGAAAACTCGCCGGCGGCCGTAGCCGGCTTCCAGCCCGGTGACCGCATCGTAAGCGTGGAGGGCCAGCGAGTCAGAGCCTTCGACGAGCTCGCACTGTTGGTGCAACAGAGCCCCGAGGCCCAGATCCGCGTCGGGGTCGATCGGGACGGCGAGCGCCTGAGCCTCAACGTCGTTCCACGGAGCGTTAGCATCTGGAGCGACGTGATCCGTGATTCCGTCGAGATCGGTCAGATCGGGGTCACCTCCGATCCGGAGGGCGGTTATCGCGAGCTCGGCTGGACCGAAGCAATACCCGAGGGCTCTTTCAGGACTTGGTACTGGGTAAGGACGACGCTGGAGTTTCTGGGCCAGCTCGTGAGCGGCCAGAGCAGCGCGAAGGAGGTAGGCGGCCCGATCCTGATCGGTCAGCTGTCTGGGCGGGCCGCGCGCGCCGGCATCTGGGCGCTTCTCTCCTTCATGGCGATCATCAGCGTCAACCTCGCCATTCTAAATCTGCTACCGGTTCCAGTCCTGGACGGCGGCCATCTGACCTTCCTGGCCTTCGAGGCCATTCGAGGGAGGGCCCTAAGCGTCGAGCAGCGGATTCGACTCACGCAGGTGGGACTCGTGCTCGTCGTGGGCCTGATGGTCTGGGTGATCACCAATGACGTCTTGAGGCTGCTCTAGGCACGCCCTCTCCCGCCGGCGAACAGGTGGAGCTGCTCCCCATCCATGACGCGCGAGCGTAACGCCGCGACGTCGTAGAGCGGCGTCGGACGCTCCTGCGTCGCCACATCGATCAAGCCCCTGTAATCCATGCCGGACAGCGCCTCCGCGACAGTGCGCAGGGCGAGCGGCCCGTCGTTGCACTCCTCGCTCATGTGAGCCAGCAGAACGCCGCCTAGCTCCGGGTGGTGAAGCTCCGCAGCCAGCTCGGCCGCCATCCGGTTGGAGAGGTGTCCCCGGCTTCCGCCGATGCGCTCCTTGACCGACCACGGGTACGGGCCGTCACGAAGCAGGAGGTCGTCGTGATTCGCTTCGAGGACGAGAAAATGACAAGCTCGGAGCGCGTTTCGCACCGGAACGGTGGGCCGACCGAGGTCGGTGGCGACACCGATCTTGAGGCCGGATTCCGAATCCGTCAGTGTGACCGCGAGCGGATCCGCCGCATCGTGGCTGGTGAGAAACGCGTGCACCTCCACCCCTCCGATCCGAAAGGTGGCTTCCCGTTCGATGATCCGGACCTCCTCCTCGCCCGAGAGCAGGCTCCGGCACGCGGTAGCCGTTCGGCGGCTCATGTAGAGGGGCCAACCCCAACGACGGGCCGCCACGCCGACGCCGCTCGTGTGATCGCGGTGCTCGTGGGTGACGACGATGGCGGCCACGCTCTCGGGCTCGATCTCGAGCGCCGCGAGTCGCCGCTCGATCTGGCGCCCGCTGAGGCCGGCATCGACAAGAAGACGGGTGTTCCCGGCCTCGACCAGGAGCGAGTTCCCGCGGCTTCCGCTTCCCAGCGCGGCTACGCGCATGCCCGGCGGCTCACCGGCGCGCGGCCGTAGCCCGCTCCCACACCTCGGAGAGCCACGCCCGCTCCCCGTCACCGAACCGAACGCCGCGCCGGCTCGCCGACACTTCGGCCGTCCGCAGGAACCCGTCTTTCCGATGCACGGTCTCCGGTCCGCCCCAACTGAACGGAGGCACCCACTTCTCCGGCAGGCGCGAGAGCACGTTCGCCCCACAACCGATCACGGCTCCTGTCGGGATCAGCGTTCCGATGGCCGTCTTGACGTGGTCTCCGATCAGGCAGCCGAACTTCATCAACCCCGTGTCGACCTCATCGGCCGGGCCCGCGAGACGGACGGTTCCGTACGTGTTCTTGAGGTCGCTGTTGGTAGTGAGTGCTCCGAGGTTCACCCAGCGTCCCGCGTAGGCGTGCCCGAGGAACCCATCGTGTGCCTTGTTCGCGTACCCGAGGACGACCGACTCCTCGATCTCGCCGCGCACGTAGCTGAACGGACCCGCCGAGAGTCGGGAAATCGAGCCGCCGAGGAGACGGCTCGATGGGCCGGCATAGAGAGGTCCGGTGAGGCGTGTTCCGGCGAGTACCTCGACCTCCCGGTCGAGGCAGATCGGCCCATCTCGGAGATCGAACAGCACCCCCGGCTCGATGCGTACGTCCGGCGCCAACTGCAGAGGCGCGGCTCCAAGCCGCTCCCACCCACCTGACGCGGATGCCTCGGGAACGCCCGGGAGCTCGCTCTCCAGATCAGCGGCCGTGCGGTCCGCCGAGCGCTCCACCAACTCCCATACGTGCTGGAGGACGCGTCCCTCGACCACGAGTGCGGCTCCCCTGAGCGGCGACGGATCGGCGAACCAGCCGTCTGCTGGACCCTTCAAGCCGGATGGCAGATACGCGCCAACGATCTCGCCCTCCATTTCCAACGTGGCCGGACCATCCGGAACCTCGAACCTGGCGGCGGGATCGGGCACGGCACGACAGCAGAGGAAGAGACGGTCCTCGTCATCCCCCAGATCCTCTGCAGAGAGGACGGGCGGGGCGCCGTCCTCGGAGAACGATCCGAGCCAGGAGCGCGTGAGGGTTCCGCTCGCGACGGTGCCGGCGAACCCCTCGAGACGCCCCCGCAGCGAATCGGTGCCGAACCATAGCTCCGCGCACGGCCGGCTCAGCGCGTACGGCTGCCAATCGTCGGCCTGGCGGTCATCGAAGACGTAGAGCTTCACGACCGGCTTCTCCGATCGGCTGTTTCGTTCTCGCCCCCCTCGATGCGATCGAAGATTCGTTTCATCTCCGAGGCGTCCTCGCGCGTCGTGACGAAGGTGTGCCCTCCGCTGTGGACGACCACGAGATCCCTGACCCGGAAGAGGGTGACGTCGCCGTCCTCCGACCACACAACGTTGCCCGAGCCTTCGACCACCTTGCCCGGCCCGAGGATCACGTTGTCCTCGCCATCGGGGCGTCGCATCCGGTGAAGGGCGCTCCACCCGCCGACATCATCCCAGCGGAAGCTTGCCGTCACGACCCCCACGCGGTCGCTTCTCTCCATCACCGCGACGTCCACCGCAATCGGCCCCGAGTGCTCGAAGAAGCCCCCGACGTCGCCGGCCTCGAGGAGGTCGAGCCGCATCTCCGGGGCGTGCCGTCGAACCGCCGTGAGTAGATCGACCGCCCGCCAGACGAAGATCCCGCTGTTCCACATGTATCCCCCCGAGTCCAAATAGGCACGGGCCTTTTCGAGCGAAGGCTTCTCGACGAACTCGGCGGCCTCGTAGACCCCAGGCTCGATCTCGTCACCCAGACGGACGTAGCCATAGCCGGTTTCGGGTCGGCTCGGCACGATTCCCAAACAGAAAAGGCGCTCGCCGCCCGCCGCCGCCACACCACGCTGCAGCGTGTCCAGAAAATCCTCCAGCGGCTCGATCACGTGGTCGGCGTGAAGGGAGACCATGACTGCCTCAGGCTCGCGGCGCGCGATCTCGTGTGCGGCCCAGGCGAGCGCGGGCCCGGTTCCCCGTGGCTCGGGCTCCACCAGGAAGCTGTCGGAGGTCAGCTCGGGCAGCACGTCGCGGAAAGGCTCCACCAGGCGGTCGCCCGTCACGATCAAGGTGCGCTCGGGCCCGGCCAGGTGGATGGCCCGTTCCACCGTGTCCACGATCAGAGGACGCTCGCTGCCCAGAGGGAGAAGCTGCTTCGGGCGTTCGAGGCGGGAGGCCGGCCAGAACCTCGACCCCACGCCGCCCGCCAGGACGACGGCGAACGGGCGCTGGAACTGACTCACAAGATGTCCGTATTCACAGGCTCCGAATATCGGTTGCGCGGCCGCGGTCGTCGTCGGAACGAGCGCTACGCGGAGGAGGCGGCGCTCGGAGATGCGAGCCGAAGCATGCGTACGGCGCTGCAACGTACCGGCGATCCGCATCGGGAGTCAACCAATCAGTCCGGAAATATCAAGTGTATCAGCGACTTAGCTTACTTGACCGGGCCAGTGCTCTCCGAGCATCTTCGGGAGAGCCAGGATCTTCTGGCGAGCGTTGGTTATGCCTTGGGCTGGTCGCTGAAGAGGGGGTTCATTGAGAGGTGTGTCGCAGTTCTTGGCCGCCACCTGGATGGCGATGGCGCTGCCGGGCTGCGGGGACTCCGTGGTCGGCGTGCCGGTTCCGGACGAGCCCGGAGAGGCCACGCTCGCGGACTTTCGGACGGGGCCGCTGGTCGAGCCCTCCGCCTTCAGCTGGATCGTCCTGTCGACGGTGAGGACCGATCAGTCGAGCCAGTGGGACTTTGCCTTCGCGCTCGAGGTGGACGGCACGGCGCAACTCTTCCCGCGCGCCTCGGTGCTCGAGCAGCCGTCCACGGCCGGCCTGCAGATCGTAAACGTGTCGTTCGAAGACCTGACGGTGGCTCCGCCAAGCGGGTACATCACGGACGAGCCCGTCACGGTCCAGGTGGGCGATGTCCTGGCGGCCGTGAGCCGGCGGCAGTGTGGGTCGTTCGCTCTCGTTAGGTACGGCAAGCTCGAGATCCTGGACATCGACCTTATCCGTGGACGGCTGACGTTCAAGCAGCTGGCGAATCCGAACTGCGAGAACCCCAACCTGGTGCCCGGAGAGGCCGGAGAGGTCTGAGCGGGCGGGTTCATGCTCGATATCCGATACATCCGTGAGCACCGCGACGAATGCCAGGAGCGCCTGGCCGTCCGGGGCGACCCGGCGCTTCCCGATCTGATCGAGCGCGCGATCGAAGCCGATCGGGTGCGTCGCGAGCTCATCGGCGAGGTCGAGGGGCTCAAAGCGGAGAGGAACGCCCGCTCTCGTGAGATCGGCGACCGGAAGCGGGAGGGTGCGGATGCTGATGACATCCTCGCGGAAATGCAGAAGGTCGCGGCGCGGATCCGCGCCCTGGATCCCGAGCTGGCAGACGTGGAGGAGGAGCTGGAATCGCTCCTTCTTCTGATACCGAACCTGCCCGATCCGCGCGTTCCGCCCGGTCGGGAGGGAGAGGGCGAGATCGTGCTCACGTGGGGTGATCCCCCGGATCCCCCCACGCCCGACGGCCGGTTCGAGGCCCATTGGACGATCGGCGAGCGATTGGGTCTCCTCGACCTGGAGCGGGGCGCGAAGCTGACGGGCTCGGGGTTCCCTCTCTTCGTGGGGCAGGGCGCCCGCCTCCAGCGTGCGCTCATCCAGCTGATGCTGGACACCCACGTCTCCGAGCATGGCTATACGGAGCTCGCGCCGCCGTACCTCGTGAACCGTGATTCGATGACCGCGACCGGACATCTTCCGAAGTTCGAGGCCGACGCCTACCGGACGGACCCGGACGACCTGTTCCTGGTGCCGACGGCGGAGGTCCCGGTCACCAACCTCTACCGCGACGAGATCCTGGACGGAGAGGTCCTGCCGCTCGCCTACGTCGCCTATACGCCATGCTTCCGACGGGAGGCCGGGGCGGCGGGGAAGGACACCCGGGGTCTGCTGCGCGTCCACCAGTTTGACAAAGTCGAGCTCGTGCGCTTCGTGGAGCCGGCCCGATCCGACGAGGAGCTGGAGGTTCTGACCAGCCATGCCGAACGGGTGTTGGAGCTGCTGGAGCTGCCCTATCGGAGGATCCTCCTGCCCGGGGGCGATCTGGGTTTCGCCAACGCCATGACGTACGATCTCGAGGCCTGGGCGCCCGGAGTGGAGGCCTGGCTGGAAGTTTCCAGTTGCTCGAACTACGATGATTATCAGGCGCGGCGAGCGAACATCCGTTTTCGACCGGGGCCTGCCGGGAAGCCGCTGTACGCGCACACGCTCAACGGGTCGGGCTTGGCGCTCGCGCGGGTCATCGTGGCGCTGCTGGAGAACCACCAACGTCCGGACGGCAGCGTTGACCTGCCGGCCGCGCTTCGTCCCTACATGGGAGTGGATCGGCTCGAGTCGTGACCCGAAGGTTGTTCCCCTACGCAATCGCGGTCGCCTTCGCGGCGGTAATCGTCTCTTTCCTGGTCTACACGCAGCAGATGGCGAACGCGCTGCGGATGGACGCCGCCGTCTTCAGCCGCATCTACGCGCTCACCTTCCAGGCGACGGGCGCGCAGGATCCAGAGGAGCAGCAGCGTCTCACCGACCGCGTCCTGTTCGAGGTACTGGGTGAGATGAACCGCCTGGAGATCCCGGTAGTGGTCACCGACGCAGCTGGAAACCCGACGTCCGCGGCGAACCTCCCGTTCGATGCGGACCGGAGAGACCCGGAAGGCGCGGAGCGTATCCGTGCCTACGTGGCCGAGCTGGACGACCGAATGCCGCCCGTGGCGGCGCACGATCTCCGGATTCATTTCGGCGAGCCGCTCTTCCTCAGCCGCCTGAAGTGGATCCCGTGGCTTCAGGCGTCGATCCTGCTCATGCTGGTGGCCGCCGGAGCATGGGCCGTTCTCGCCTCGGTGCGCGGCGAGCGGGAGCGAATCTGGTCGGCGATGGCTCGGGAGTCGGCCCATCAGATGGGAACGCCCCTCAGCTCGCTGGTCGGCTGGCTGGAGCAGCTCGAAGTCGAGATGGAGCCCGAGGCTGCTGCTGGAGACGATCGCTCTCCCACGGCGGCGACGGTGGTACCCACGGCGCCGCCGGAGCTAGTCCTGGAGATGAAGGCGGACACGGATCGTCTGCTCAAGGTGTCGCGCCGCTTCGAGCTCATCGGCCAGCACCCGCGGCTGGATGAAGTGGACGTCGGAGACGTGGCGAGCCGCCTCCGGCGTTACTTCCAGGCCCGGCTTCCGAGCCTCGGGAGTCGGGTGTCGCTGATCGTGGACGTGCCCCAGGACGCTCCCCGAGTGATCGGCAACGAGACGCTCCTCGAGTGGGCGTTCGAGAACCTGATCAAGAACGCGCTCGATGCGTTGGCGGGGCGCGAGGGGCGGGTCGTCATCGAATACGACGGACAACACTCCGACCGGGCGGCCTTCCGGGTGTTCGACACGGGCCCTGGCGTGCCCACCGGCTTTCGCAAGCAGATCTTCGACATCGGCTTCTCCACGAAGGAGAGCGGTTGGGGCGTCGGGCTCTCGCTCACCCGGCGCATCATCCAGGAGATGCACGACGGCGCGATAATGCTCGAGCACTCGGATTCCGGCGCGAGCTTTCGAGTCGAGCTGCCGGTAGCGGAGAGGGGTGCGCTCTGAGGATCTCGCTCAACTCCGAGCAGCACGAGGCCGTTCAGCACGGAGAGGGCCCCTTGTTGGTGTTGGCAGGGGCCGGCTCCGGCAAGACGCGCGTCCTCACCGCCCGCATCGCCCGCATGATGGAGGACGGACTCCCGCCCTATCGGATCCTGGCCGTAACGTTCACGAACAAAGCTGCCGACGTGATGCGCCATCGGATCGCGGGCCTGGTCGGTCACGAGCCCGACGGCCTGTGGGCGGGCACGTTCCATTCCGTGTGCGCTCGAATACTCCGCATGGAGGCCGACCGCACCGACCGTACGCGAGGCTTCACCATTTACGACGAGAGCGATTCCCAGCGAGCGGTGAAGCGCGCCATGGAGGACGTGGACGTGGATCCACGTCGCTGGTCTGCGAAGGGCGTTCGAGCGCGAATCTCCGACGCGAAGAACGCGATGGTGCGGCCGGAGGAGTTCGCCGCGGCGGCGTTCGACCCTCTCTCGCGCGTGACCGGTACGGTGTACCCGGCCTACGAACGGCTGCTCGCCCGGTGCAACGCATACGATTTCGACGACCTGCTGCTGCGCGCCGTTCGCCTGCTCGAGGAGGATGACGAAGTGCGCGAGCATTACGGTGGCCGGTTCGCGCACGTGCTCGTGGACGAGTACCAGGACACCAACCACGCGCAGTACCGCCTCGTGCGCGCCTGGGCATCGGTCCACGGAAACGTCTGCGTGGTCGGTGACGACGACCAGTCGATCTACGGTTGGCGCGGTGCCGATCTTCGGAACATCCTGGATTTCGAGCGGGATTTCCCGGGCACGGCCGTCGTTCGGCTGGAGCAGAACTACCGCTCCACGGGCGCCATCCTGAACGTGGCCAACGCCGTGATAGCCCGAAACCGGGCACGAAAAGAGAAGCGGCTGCGCACCGAGCGGTCACATGGTGCGCGAGTCGTGGTTGCGGCTCTCCGGGATGAGCGTGCGGAGGCCTCCTGGACCGTCCGTCAGGTCGAGTCGCACCGGGATCGCTACACGTTGGGCGAGGTGGGCGTCCTCTACCGCACAAACGCCCAGTCGCGGGCGTACGAGGACGCGCTCCGCGGAGCGGGGATGCCGTACCGCGTCGTCGGCGGCATCCGGTTTTACGAGCGTCGGGAGGTCAAGGACGTCCTGGCCTACCTTCAACTGCTGGTGAATCCGGCGGATGACACCGCGTTCTTTCGGGCGATCGGGTGGCCCCGCCGCGGTGTCGGAGCGGTGACCCTCGAGCGAATGGAGGCGGCTCGGTCCCGGTCGGACGGCAGTCTCCTGGATGTCGCCGCCGCCGCCCGTGAAGTGGAAGGCCTGGCGGGAGGCGCCGCTCGCGCCCTCGCTCTGTTCGCGCGGGACATGGGCGCCCTGGCGGACCTGGTGCCGGTGGCCTCCTCTGCCGAGGTGGCCGAGGAGTGCTTGCGCACGTTCGGACTCCGAAGCGCTCTCGAGGCGGAAGAGGACGGCGAGGATCGGTTGGCCAACGTCGACGAGCTCGTCGCGGGCATGGTCGCGTTCGCCGCGGATCGCCGGGGCGTCGGGGAGGAGTCGGCGGGAAGCGATCTCGGCCTCTTCCTCCAGCACGTCTCTCTCCTCAGTGACGTCGACCGGTACGATCCAGAGGAGGGTGCGGTCTCTCTCATGACTCTCCACAACGCGAAGGGGATGGAGTTCCCTGTCGTGTTCATCGGGGGTGTCGAAGAGGGACTGCTGCCGCTCGGCCGCTCGGCGGAGACGATCGAGGAGCTCGAGGAGGAGCGTCGGCTGTTCTACGTGGGACTGACGAGAGCGATGGACCACCTGCACGTGACTCACGTCTCGCGCCGGTTCAGGGCGGGCACTTCCATGCCGTGCTTTCCATCCAGCTTCCTGGACGACTTGCCGGAGGAGGCGATCGATCGCCGGATGTCGGGGTTGCCCGGCTGGCGTCCCGGCGGCAGCCCGTTCGCGGCTCGCGGAACGAGGCTCGAGAGCCGGTCGGCCTCGGCCGGCTCGAGCGATCGGGACCGAAGCTTCGACTGGAGATACGATCCCGCGACGACGAGTGATGCCGGACCGGTCTATGACTACTCGGACAGCCAGGAGACCTTCGAGCTCGCCAGCGGCGCCCGGATCGTTCATCCAAGATTCGGGCCCGGCACCGTGCTCTCCGTGATGGGCGATGGGCGAACCGCGAAGGCCAGCATCGAGTTCGATCTCCAGGGTCCCAAGACGCTCCTCGTGGCGCACGCGGGTCTGCGTCCCGCCCGATAGGGCCCTGCCGGAATCAGCCCAACCGCTGACGCTTTCCGGAGTCGTCCGCGTCTTCCACGATCCGGCGGGAGCGCGTGGCGCGCACCCCTCGGAGCAGGGAGGCGGTGTTCAGGAAGGTGCTCTCAGCTTCCTCCTGCACGACCTCCAGGAACCCGTTGATTTCCGCGCTTCGGTCGCGTGCCGAGTCGATGATTGAATTGGCGGTTTCCGTGGCCTTGCGAACCGTCTGTCCGACTTCGTCCGCGTCGCTCCGGAAGGCGGCGCTTAGGTAGTTGATGTTCTCCGCGGCGTTCGTCATCGTCGGGCGCAGGTCCTGGACCAGCTGATGGAGTTCCTCGGAGCCCTTCAACCACAGGCGCAGCTGCTTGAAGGCCGGGATAGCGTACAGGACGAGCGCGATCACCGCGACGTACAGCACGATCGATAGAACCACGGCGACGGCCTGAAGGGTCTGGAGGTTCACCGCTACACTCTCGAGCCGAGGGTTTGGCGGACCGCGGCGGCGTCTCGTGGCGCGCCTGCGGCTTCGCCGAAGGTCGCGACAGCCGTAGCCTGTCGCTCATCTGAATCTAGGCCCGGCCGCCGGCAGTCTCAACCAATGGGCCGTTCGTTGCCGCCCCGCTCGCTCGTTCTCTAGGTTGCCCCATGAGTTACTTTCGAATCGAAGGCGGAGGCGAGTTGACCGGCGTGTTCACCCCGGCGGGAAACAAGAACGCCGCTCTGCCGATTCTCGCTGGCTGCCTGCTCACCGATGAGCCCGTTCGCCTGACCAACGTCCCGGACATCCGCGATGTCCGCACGATGACCGATCTCGTGGCCTCGCTCGGGGCCGAGGTCAGCTGGGAGGGGCCGAACGAGGTCGTCGTGCAGGCTGCCGATTGCACGGCCCGAAAGGTCGATGCCGACCTGGCTTCGCGCATACGGGCTTCGGTCCTCGTCGCCGGCCCCCTCCTCGCCAGGGGATCGGAGGTCGAGCTTCCGCCGCCGGGCGGCGACGTGATCGGACGACGTCGACTCGACACGCATTTCCTCGCCCTGAGCCGCCTCGGTGCCGAGATCGAGGTGAACGGCTCGTATTACTTGAGAGCGCCCGACCTCTCGGGCGCCGACATCTTCCTGGACGAACCGTCAGTGACCGGCACGGAGAACGCGGTCCTCGCCGCGGTGACGGCGAAGGGGACGACCCGGATCCGCAACGCCGCCGCCGAGCCCCACGTGCAGGATCTGTGTCGGTTCCTGAACGGTCTGGGCGCGAGGATCGAGGGCGTCGGCACCCACATCCTGGAGATCGAGGGCGTGGACCGGCTCACGGGTGGCAGCTACAGAATCGGGCCCGACCACGTCGAGGTCGGCAGCGTGATTGGCCTCGCGGCAGCAACAGGCTCGGCGGTGACGATCGCGGATGTCTGCCCGGAGGTCCAGGATACCCTCCGTCTAGGGTTCGCCCGGCTCGGACTGGACTGGGAGGAAGTGGATGGGGGGATCCACGTCCCGGCCGATCAGCAGATGGAGGTAGAGGCCGACTTCGGAGAGCAGATTCCCAAGATCGACGATGGACCGTGGCCGGCCTTCCCCGCCGATCTGATCAGCATCGCCATCGTCGTCGCGACGCAGTGCAGGGGGACTGTGCTCGTGCACGAGAAGATGTTCGAGTCACGCATGTTCTTCGCCGACAAGCTCATCTCCATGGGTGGCCGGATCGTGCTCTGCGACCCGCATCGCGCCGTGATCGTCGGACCATCGCGCCTCCGCGGCGCCCGCCTGCAAAGCCCGGACATCCGGGCCGGGATGGCCCTGGTGATCGCCGCGCTCGCGGCGGAGGGGGAGAGCGAGATCCACAACATTGAGCAGATCGAGCGCGGCTATGAGAGAGTCGATGAGAGGCTTCGCGCGCTCGGGGCCTTGATCGAGCGCGTGGCGGGATGACGACGGTTCGCGCCGCATCGGCGGCTCTCACGGAGGAGAGTGAGCGGCGCCACCCTGAAGAACCCTTCCCGCAATACCGACTGCGGAGTTGGGAGGCCGCCTTCCCGGGCGTGATCTGCGGCGTCACCGAAGCGCGGGAAGACGCCGATTTCGGAGCCTCCGGCAACTCCGCGTGGACCTTCCTCGAGCGGGTCGAGGGCCTCTCCTCGCAGCTGGGGTTTTCGGCCGCCGCCTGGGTGCGCCAGGTACACGGAGTCGAGGTGCGACGCGCGGATGACGTACCAGAGGGCTTCACGTCTCCGGGCGAGGCCGACGGCCTCCTTGCGGGTCGCGCGGGGGCGCTGCTCATCGTCACCGTGGCCGATTGCGTCCCGGTCTACATCCTGGACCCGGAGCGAAGTGCCATCGCCCTCCTGCACGCCGGCTGGAGAGGTGCTTCCGCCGGCATCCTCCGTCGCGGCGTGGCAGCGCTGCGCGCCGACTACGGCTGCCAGCCGCAGGATCTGCACGTCCACCTCGGACCGGCGATCTGCGGCCGATGCTACGAGGTCGGTCGGGAGGTGCTGGCGTCGTTCGGAAACGCGACGGGAGAAGCGGGCCGGCTGGACCTGCGCGACGAACTCCTCGGCCAGGCTCTGGCGCTGGGCGTTCCCGGCGCCCAGATGTCCCGATCTACATGGTGTACGAGCTGCGATCGGGATCGATTCCATTCTCACAGGGGTAGTCAGGGCGCAGCGGGTCGCATGGCGGCCTTTTTGGGTTGGCGGGACCCGGATGATGGGTCTGCCGAGGGTCCGACAGGCGGCCAGATCAGGTTGCCGTAGGAGCGCCTGCCCCCTAGGTTTTGTGCGGACAAGAAAGGCTGGCGTTCTGCCGGTCGACTCGCGGTCTTCAGACCGTGTTCGAAGTGGGGAAGCAGTGCAGACCCCACTTTTTTGTTGGAGGTATGGGCCGGCCGTGAAGGGTCGCCTGGAAGACGAATGAGCAGTCTGGAGCAGGAGATCTCGGGACTCTTGTCGGATCTCGGGTTCGAGCTCGTGACTTTCGAGCGCGCGGGTGGGAGTCGACGACCTCTGCTGAGGGTGCGAATCGATCGTGTCGGTGATCCGCCGGATGAGACGAACGTGACGATAGACGATTGTGCCCGGGTGAGCCGAAAGCTGGGGCGCTATCTGGATGAGCGGGCCGAGCTGCCGGAGCGGAGCATCGTCGAGGTCTCGTCGCCGGGGGTGGAGCGACCCCTCGTCAAGCCGGCCGACTACGCGAGGTTCGCCGGTCGGCAGGTGCTTATCCAGGGCTTCGCGCCGCTGGTAGGTCGGCAGAAAAGGGTCGAGGGGCTCCTTCTCGGGTTGGTTGAGGGTTTGAAGGATGCGGTCGAAGTAGAAGTGGAGGGCGAGCGCCTCCGGGTGCCCGTGAGCGCGATCGCGTGCGCGAACCTGGTCTACGACTGGGAAGCGGATCTGAGAGGCTGATGGGGAGCGAGGGAATCGGGTCGGAGATATGAGCGAACAGATACCTATCGTAGAGGCCTTCCGCGTGATGACGGCGAACAAGTCGTTGTCAGAGGAGGAGTTGCACGATCTCATCCGTGACGGAATCCACGCCGCCCTCGCCCGACGCTTCGATGGGCCGGTCGATGCAGAGATCAAGGTGCAGGCCGATGGCGATATAAAGATCGTCGTCCTAAAAGAGGTCGTGGAGGTCGTCGAGGATCCCGCGCGCGAGATCCGGCTCGAGGAGGCACGATGGGACGACCCCGATTTCCAGGTCGGCGATCTGATGGAGATCCCGGTGGACTTCCGGGACTTCGGTCGCGGGGCGGTGATGGCTGCCAAGCAGCGCATCATCCAGAGGGTTCGTGAGGGTGAGCGAGACAAGATTCGCGAGGAGTTCAACGACCGGGTCGGGGAATTGGTCTCCGGCGAGGTCCAGTCGATCCAGCGTGGCACGCTGGTCGTCATGCTCAACCGGGCGCTCGAGGCGGAGGCGATCATCCCGTGGCGGGAGCAGAACCCACGCGAGCGCTTTCGTCAGGGCGAGTCGATTCGCGCCGTGCTCAAGAAGCTGGAGGAGACCCCGAGAGGCCCACGGCTGATCCTCTCGCGCGCGGACCCGCTCTTCGTCGCCGCGCTGTTCGCGCTCGAGGTACCCGAGATCTACCAGGGGCTGATCGACATCAAGGAGATTGTCCGTGAGGCGGGCGGCCGCACCAAGGTCGCGGTTTCTTCTCGAGACGAGTCCGTGGATCCGGTCGGTGCCTGCGTCGGCGTCAAGGGCTCTCGGGTCCAGGCGGTCGTCTCCGAGCTGGGCGGAGAGCGGATCGACATCGTGCCCTGGCACCCCGACCCGGAGATCTTCGCTCGGCGTGCCCTGGCGCCGGCTCGCGTCGCAAAGGTGATCTCGGACGCGTCGCGCAGGGTGATCACGGCGATCGTGGACGATGACCAGCTCTCGCTCGCGATCGGACGCAACGGCCAGAACGTCCGTCTCGCCTCGCAGCTGATCGGCTGGCAGCTCGATCTCTACTCCAGCCGCGATTGGATGGATCGAGGTGCGGAATCGGTCCTGTTCGGTGGCGCCGACGACGAGTACGAGGTGGCGGATTTCCCCCTCTCCGAGCTGGATGGGATAAGTCCTGCCACGCTCGCCGCTCTGGAGGCGACCGGGATCAGCTCGTTCTTCGATGTGCTGGACAAGGACAGGCAGGATTTCCTCCAGGTGCCGGGCATCGGTGAGGAAGAGGCGGACTCCCTCATGGGGCTCATCGACGAGCTCACGGTCGTCGATGAGAGCGAGGCTCAGGCGGCGGCTGAAGGGGCCGAAGAAGCTGCCGAGGCGGGGGCCGAGGAGCCTTCCGCCGAGCTCGAAGATGCCGAGGCGGGGGCCGAGGAGCTCGAGGTGCAAGCCGATGGCTCGCTTGAGGATGGGACGGAAGCGCCCGCGGCCGAAGCCGAGGTCGAGACGGAGCCCGAGGGAGAGCAGGAGTTGGCCGAGAAGGACCCGGTCGAGGAGGACTCGGTCGCGGAGGAGCTCGTGGCGGAGGAGCGCAGCTCGTGAGCACCGGCCCCGGGCTCGAAGCTTCGGCGCTGCTTGCGGTGGGTGTAGCGCGGAGGGCCGGACGCGTCGAGATCGGCACTCGAGCCGTGCGTCAGGCCGGCCGAGAGGGCCGCCTGGCGGCGATCCTGGTGGCCCGGGACGCCAGCGACAACGCCCGCGAGCGTTTCGAGCGCGTTCGGCTGAACACGGGCGCCGAGCTCGCGGTGTGCGGAGACCGCAGCGCTTTGGGCCGGGCGGTGGGCCGCGGCCCCGTCGCCGCGCTCGGGATCACGGCACCGGGTTTGGCCGGGCTGGTGCTCGAGGCGTTGCAACCGGGCCGTGAGGGAGCCGTGTTGGACCCTGTCTCAATTTCGGAGGGGTGAGTTTGTCGACGTTCCGCGTTTACGAGGTCGCTGAGGAGCTGGGCGTAGAGTCGTCTCAGCTGATTAGCATCCTGCGCGAGATGGAAGTGCCGGTGCGCAGCCATATGTCGGTCGTGGATGAAGGGCAGATCGCTCGCCTGCACGCGAGGCTCGAGCGAGAGAGGCGCACCGGCTCGGCCGCTCCTGCCTCGCGCTCGGAAGCCTCCTCGCGGCGTCGACGCCGCCGTCCGGTGAAGCCCGAGCCGATCGAGCCGCTACTCGAGGATGCGGCTCCGGCAGAAGAGGAGATCGAGGGCGAGGTCGCCGTGGAGTCGATGGAGGCGTCGGTCGCCGACGCCGAGCCCGAGCTCGAGATCGCGCTGGAGGCGGAGGCCGAGCCTGAGGTGGGGTTGGAGATCGACGCGGAGCCCGAGGAGCCGCAGGAGGTGGAGGTCGAGGAAGCGGTCGCCGAGGAGATCCTGGAGCCGGTCGACGTCTCGGAAGCCACCAAACCGGAGGCGGGGGCGCCGAAGCGGGCGAAGCGCAAGCCCAAGCCCGTCCGTCGCGGCATGCCGGCGACTCCGACAGCGTCCGCCTCTCCGACAGCGTCCGCCGATCCGACAGCGTCTGCCGCGCCGGGCGGAGCAGTGCGCATCAAGGCGGAGGGATACACGGTCGATGGCCGGCGCAAGCCTCGCCCCGAGCAGCGTCGCCGCCAGCGCCGGGTCGACCAGGACGCGGTGCAGGAGAACGTCAAGCGCACGCTGGCCGCCATCGAGGGTGGAACCGGAGGCCGGAAGCGTAAGCGTGAAGCGCCGTCCGCCGAGCAAGAGGCGGAGCTCGAGCGCCAGGCGATCGAGGCCGAAGCCGAGAAGACCCGCGTACGCGTCAACGAGTTTCTGACGGTCTCCGAGTTCGCGCACCTGATCGAGGTGCCGCCTCAACAGATCATCACGTCGGCGTTCAAGAACCTCGGCCTCATGGTGACGATCAACCAGCGTCTCGATTTCGACCAGATCGAGTTGGTCTGTGAGGAGTTCGGATTCGAGGCGGTTCGCGAGCAGGCGTACGAGGCCGACCTCCAGGACGTGACGGAGGAAGTGGATGCGGAGGAGGACCTTCTTCCGCGCGCGCCCGTTGTGACCGTGATGGGACACGTGGATCACGGGAAGACGTCGTTGCTCGACCACCTCCGCCAGACCAACGTCATCGCGGGCGAGGCAGGCGGAATCACGCAGCACATCGGCGCCTACCGCCTCGAGCTCGATGGGAGGAAGTCGATCACTTTCCTGGACACGCCGGGGCACGAAGCCTTCACGGCCATGCGCGCCCGTGGTGCGGAGATCACCGACGTCGTCGTGTTGGTCGTCGCCGCCGACGATGCGGTCATGCCGCAAACGATCGAGGCGATCAGCCACGCCAAGAACGCCGGCGTGCCGATCATCGTGGCGATCAACAAGGTGGATCTGCCGGCGGCGGACGTGCCGAAGGTGCAGCAGGACCTGCTCGGCCACGATGTGGTGCTCGAGGAGTTCGGCGGCGACGTGCTGTCCGCGGCGGTATCGGCGAAGACGGGGGAGGGTCTCGACGAGCTGCTGGAGAAGGTCCAGCTTCAGGCGGAGCTGCTCGAGCTCAAGGCCAATCCGAACCGGCCGGCACGGGGCACCGTCGTCGAAGCGCAGCTGGATCGTGGCATGGGGCCGGTCGCTACCGTGCTTGTACAGAGCGGCACCTTGAAGGTCGGGGACAACTTCATCTGCGGCCTCTTCGGCGGCCGCGTGCGCGCGCTTCTCGATGAGCGTGACAAGAACGTGGAGGAAGCCGGGCCTTCCATGCCGGTGCGCGTTCTCGGGTTGGAGGGGGTGCCTCAGGCCGGCGACTCCCTGATGGTGGCGGAAGCCGAGCGGACCAAGGAGATCTCCGGGCGTCGCCAGCAGCTTGAGCGCGAGAAGGACATGCGCCGGCGGCAGAAGGGCACGCGGCTCACGGATCTCTTCGAGACCGTCGAGGGCGGCGAGGGAGCGATCCTCGACCTCGTCATCAAGGCGGACACCGACGGTTCGGTGCAGGCTCTCTCCGACTCCCTGGAGCGGCTGAGCACGGGAGAGGTCATGGTGGAGGTCATTCACCGTGGAGTCGGGGCGGTCAACGAGTCCGACGTGCTGCTTGCTTCGACCAGCTCGGCGGCGATCATTGGCTTCCATGTGCGGCCGGACGCGGGGGCCCGCGATCTCGCCCAGCGCGAAGGAATCGAAATACGCAGCTACGATGTGATCTACGAGGCCGTCGAAGACATGCGCCTCGCGCTCGAGGGGCTACTGAAGCCGGAGGAGCTGGAGGTCATCGTCGGGACTGCCGAGGTCAGAAAGCTATTCCGAGTTCCCAAGGTGGGTACGGTGGCGGGCTGCTACGTGGCCGACGGGGTGATCGAGCGCAAACTGCCGGTTCACCTCGTGCGGGATCAGCTGCGCATCTACAGCGGCAAGGTCGACAGTCTGAAGCGTTTCAAGGACGATGTCCGCGAGGTGCGCGAGGGATTCGAGTGCGGCATCTCGATCGAAGGCTACAACGACGTCAAGGAAGGCGATCTGATCGAGTCGTATCGCATCGACGAGATCGCCCGCACCCTGGCCGAGAGCGCGGCGGCGACGGAAACCGCCACTCCCTAGGAGCCAGTCCGAGGAGTGGGGCGAGGCGATAGGAGAGGATGGCCGCTGTAGTCGGCGTCGGTCGCTGGGTGCTGCACCTGCCCGGCTGCACGTCGCTCAAGGCGAAGCGCCGGATCGTGCGCGGCCTGCGCGACCGGCTCCAGGCGCGCTTTCGCGTCTCCGCCGCCGAGACCGACTTCCAGGACAAGTGGCAGAAGGCGGAGATCTGTGTGGCTCTCGTAGCCTCGGATCCGTCCGTTGCCGAGGCCCTGCTGGCTCGCCTGGATCAGCACGTCGGCTCGGATCCTCGCGCTCTCGTCGTCGAGAGAGAGACGACCCTCTATTGAGCTCCTCGGCCTTCTCCTCGCGATGAGAAGCCTCACGCCTACGAGTGGACACGGAAGGGCCGTAGCATGACGAGCAGAAGGATCGAGCGCGTGAATCACCTGCTGCGCGAGGAGTTGGCGGCCCTGATCCTCCGTTCGGCGAAGGACCCGAGGCTGGTACCCGTTTCCATCATGGCCGTCAAGGCGACGTCCGACCTGAAGTACGCGACGGTCTACGTGCGCGCCGGCGGCGACGAGGAGGCGCTCGCCGAAGCCCTCCTGGGCCTCGAGAGCGCCGAAGGGTACTTGCGACGTGAGCTCGGTAGGCGGCTCCATCTCCGGAGAATTCCCGAGATGAGCTTCGAGGCGGATCGTACCCTCGAGCATGCACACCGGATCGAATATCTTCTCCGGCAGGTGCGTCCGGACCTCGAGAAGGGGGAGTGACGGTCAGCGCCGTGCCCGCGCTCAACGGAGTCCTGCTCGTAGACAAGTCGCCCGGCCCGACCTCCCATGACGTGGTCGAGGCGGCGAGGCACACTCTGCGCACCCGCAGGATCGGCCACACCGGAACGCTCGACCCCTTTGCCAGCGGTCTTTTGATTCTCTGCGTGGGCCGCGCGACCCGATTGAGCGAGTACTTCCACCTCCCTGACAAACGCTACGAGGCGGAGCTCAGGCTGGGGCTGGAGACGGCGTCTCACGACCCGGACGGCGAGGTCGTCTCGGAGTCGAGGGCGTGGCGCGGGCTGACGCTGAACCGGGTTGGCGACATCCTGCGGGGCTTCGAGGGCATCATCGACCAACGGCCGCCGGCCCTCTCGGCCAAGCGGATCAGGGGGCGGAGGGCCCACGCTCTCGTTCGTCAGGGTGTCGAGGTGCGGCTTTCTCCTCATCGGATCACGATTCACTCGTTGAGGATTTTACGCTTCGATCCTCCGGTCCTTCGGCTGGCAGCCCGCGTCTCGACGGGGACATACATGAGATCCCTCGCGCGCGATCTTGGCCGCGAGCTCGGTTGTGGCGCACACCTTACGGTCCTTCGGCGGACGGCGATCGCGGACCTGAGCGCAGCAGACGCCATCCCTGATGCCCAGCTGCGGGATGGCGAGGTGACCGCTGACCGGATCCCGACCAGCGGATCGTGGCTCGAGTCGGGGAAGGCCCTCTCCTGGCTCGCTTCGCGCTGCGTGACCGAAATGGAGATCCCGCTCTTGAGAACCGGGAAGCTACTGGACGCGGAGTCGGACGAGGGCGACCACGTTGACGCCGCAGGGGCGCCCGACGTCGGGACGGGCGGTGCGGCCGGCGACCCAGGGCCCGTGCGCCTTCTCTACGGAGACCGGCTCGTGGCTATCGGGGAGCTCCGGAATGGACGCATCCAGCCGAGGAAAGTGTTCCTTGACTGAGCTTCCGGGTACCGGTGGAGCCGGCGGCCTGCCGCCCGATGTGCCGGGCACGGTCGTGACCGTCGGGACGTTCGACGGCGTGCACCGGGGGCATTGGGCCGTCTTGCGTGAGATCGGCGAGCGGGCACGGCGCCGTCGACTGACGAGCGTGCTCGTGACGTTCGACCGTCATCCGCTGACTGTCGTGCGACCGGAGGCAGCTCCGCCGATTCTGACGTCTCCCGACGAGAAGAAGGAGATCCTGGCCCTTTCCTCGCTCGACTACGTCGCGTTCCTCGCCTTCGACCGGACCCTTTCGCTCTACCAGCCGGAGGAGTTCGTCCGTCTCGTCCTGGTGGACAGGTTTCGCGTGAAGGAGCTGGTCGTTGGCTACGATCATGGGTTCGGGCGGGACCGGACGGGCGATCGAAAGACGCTGCGGAGACTGGGAGCGGAGCTGGGCTTTGAGGTCGATGTGGTGTCCCCGGTCACCGCAAATGGCTCCCGCGTCAAGTCCTCGAAAATCCGCGAGCTCGTGAGGTGTGGAGAGGTCGAACGGGCCGCTGGGGCGCTGGGCCGTCCCTACTCGCTTCGCGGGGTCGTGGTGCACGGTCTCGGCCGGGGCCGACAGCTTGGCTTCCCGACGGCCAACCTGCAGGTCCCGGAAGGGGGGAAACTGGTTCCGGGATCGGGGATCTACGCCGTCCGCGCGAGCCTCGGCTGGAGGATTTGCGACGGGCTTCTCCATCTGGGCCCGAGGCCGACGTTCGCGGGGTCGCCTCCTTCGATCGAGCTCTATTTGCTCGATTTCGAGAACGATATCTACGGCGAGAGCGTGCGCGTCGACTTTCTTTCGCGACTCCGGGATGTTCGCCCGTTCGCGTCGGCGGAAGAGCTCGTGCGACAGATGCGTGTCGACCGAGAGCAGGCGATGCGCTTCTTCGCCGAGCGAGCGCGTCGGGACGGCGACCTCTGGACGGGCGACGAGGATGAGGGTGGCCGGGGTCGCTGATGTTTACAGAACCGCCGGATCTCGGTAAATTCTCGGGCTTTGCATCTTTGGGAAGACGGCGACAGAAGAGGGACGAAAGCGAAACATGGCGTCTGGAAACACGGATTCGACCAGCATCGTAGAGAAATTCGGCGAGCACGAGAACGACTGCGGATCCACCTCCGTCCAGATCGCGTTGCTCACGGCGCGGATCGAAGAGCTCACCGGGCACTTTCAGCAGCACCCCAAGGATCACCATAGCCGACGCGGTCTCCTGAAGCTCGTCGGACGGCGTCGTCGTCTCCTGACTTACCTGAGACGTAGTGACCTGGAGCGCTATAGGAGCCTGATCGAGGAACTGGGGCTCAGGCGCTAGGGGAGAGCTGATTCATGATCACCGAACGCGGACGTCTCGTGTCGGGGTGGTCACGTTCAGAATCTGTCTCAGACTTCGCAAGCAACGCAAACAACGAAGAGGAATAACGTGCACAGACTAGAGAAGGAATTTGCCGGGCGGACACTCATCATGGAAACCGGCCGGATGGCCAAGCAAGCGGACGCGGCGGTCTACGTCCAGTTCGGTGATTCCGCGGTGCTGGTGACGGCGGTCGCGGAGCGGAAGCGCAGCCACCTTCCGTTCTTTCCACTCACCATCGAGTACAGGGAGAAGACATACGCGGCGGGGAAATTCCCCGGTGGCTTCATCAAGAGGGAGACGAGGCCCGGCGACAAAGAAACGGTGTCGGCCCGGCAGATCGATCGACCGCTCAGGCCCTTGTTCCCCGACGACTACCGTAACGAGACGCAGGTCGCCTGCTTCGTGATCTCGGCGGATCAGGAGAACGATGCCGACGTTCTGGGCATGCTCGGCGCATCCGCGGCTCTCTCGCTGTCGTCGATCCCCTGGGATGGGCCGATCGCCGGCGTGCGGGTCGGCCGGGTGGAGAGTGAGTGGATCGTCAATCCCACCTTCGAGGAGCTCGATTTCTCCGACATGGACATCGTCGTGGCCGGCTCGGAGGATTCGATCGTCATGGTCGAGGGTGCCGCTCTGGAGATCAGCGAGGAGGAGTTCGTCGAGGCGCTGAACGTCGCGCACCCCGCTATCAAAGAGCTGATCGGATTCCAGCGCGAGCTCGTGGAGATGGCTGGAGGTTCGCGCGAGAAGTTCGAGTACGAGGCCTCCGAGCCACCCGAAGGGCTCGAGGCGGCGGTCACAGAGGGGGCAGGCGAAAGAGTCCGGGAGGCGCTGCGAGTCGGCGACAAGGCGGAGCGCGAGACCGTGCTCACCGAGCTGCGGGCAGAGATTACCGAATCGCTCGAGGAGGAGTACGGCGAGGAGGTGAGCCGCGTGCGCGGGATCATTCGCGACCTCGAGAAGAAGGAGATGCGGCGTCAGATCCTCGAGGAGAGCGTCCGCGTAGATGGGCGTGGGCTGGACGACATCCGCGAGATCACCGTCGACGTCGGACTGCTCCCACGCACGCACGGATCGGCTCTCTTCACGCGCGGCCAGACGCAGGCGCTGTGCGTCACCACGCTCGGCACGATCAACGACGAACAGCGGATCGATTCGATCGACCTGAAGGGAGAGACGTCGAAGTCGTTCATGCTCCACTACAACTTCCCGCCGTTCTCGGTGGGAGAGGTACGCATGTTCCGGGGGCCGGGCCGACGGGAGATCGGCCACGGGATGCTGGCCGAGAAGGCGCTCCAGTCCCTCCTGCCGCCGTACGACGACTTCCCGTACACGATTCGGATCGTCTCAGACATCCTCGAGTCGAACGGCTCCAGCTCTATGGCCACCGTCTGCGGAGGCTCGCTTGCCCTGATGGATGCTGGTGTCCCGCTGCGCGGCCCGGTGGCCGGGATCGCCATGGGTCTCGTGAAGGAAGGTGAGGAAGTGGCCGTCCTGACCGACATCCTCGGTGTGGAGGATGCTCTGGGCGACATGGACTTCAAGGTCGCCGGCACCGAGCGGGGCATCACCTCCATTCAGATGGACATCAAGGCGAAGGGCTTGAGCGTCGAGACGATGCAGGAAGCGCTCGAGCGAGCGAGGAAGGCACGACTGAGCATCCTCGAGGTGATGGGTCGGACGCTGCCGAGCGCGCGCGAGGAGATGTCGGAGTACGCGCCGCGCATCGTCACGATCCAGATTAATCCGGAAAAGATCGGCGAGATCATCGGTCCCAAGGGGAAGACGATCCGCGGAATCGAGGAGAAGACCGGCGCCAAGCTCAACATCGAGGATACCGGGGTCGTCACGATCTCCGCGGTTTCCGCCGACGTAGGACGGGCTGCGAGAGAGATGGTGGAAGCCATCGTGGAGGAGCCGGAGGTCGGTCGCATCTACGAGGGCGTGGTGAAGAACACCACCACGTTCGGTGCCTTCGTGGAGATCATTCCCGGCGTCGAGGGCCTCTGCCATATCTCCGAGTTGGAGGAAGGTCGCACCGAGCGCACGGAGGATGTGGTTCAGCCGGGTGATGTCGTACAGGTGAAGCTGCTCGCGGTCGACGATCGCGGTCGGCTGAAGCTCTCACGGCGAGCCGCCATGAACGGCAACTAGGCAGCGAAACTGCCCAGGTCGCCGACGGCTCAGGCCGGTAGCGCCGGAGCTACCCAGGTGGTCGAGCTGCCCGACCGGCTCGACGAAAACGTCTGGTCATGGAGAAGGGCCGACGGTCTCCGCGTCGTGGCCGAGAAGATGGAGACGGTACGCTCCGTGACCCTGGGCATCTGGGTCGAGCACGGCGGCGCCCACGACACCGAGTCCGAGCCGGGCCTCGCCCATCTTCTGGAGCATCTGGTGTTCAAGGGCACCCGGTCTCGATCCGCCAGGCAAGTCGCCCTCGAGATCGAGCGTGTGGGAGGCTCTTTGGACGCCTACACGAGCCACGACCACACCGGCTACCTGGCCAGGGTCCCGCATGAGCGCCTCGAACTGGCGATCGACATCCTGACCGACCTGATCTACCGGCCGGCCCTCCGAGGGGAGGACCTGGAGCTCGAGCGCCCGGTGATCCTGGAGGAGTTGGCGGCGGTCGAGGATTCACCTGAGCAACTGGCCTTCGAGCTCCACGGTCAGCAGCTGTACGGTGCCCACCCCTACGGCCGCTCGATCCTGGGAGAGGCGGCCACCGTGGCTCGGGTCGATGTGGAAAGTCTGAGAGCGCTGCACGGATCCGCCTACGTACCGGGCAACTGCGTGGTCGCCGCCGCCGGCAGACTCGACAGCGACCAGCTTCTGGGGGCCCTGCAGCGGCACCTGCCCCGACCGAGTGTTCCCCCCCGAGCGGAGCTGTCGCAACCGGAGCCTCGATCCTCGACCACTCGAGTCGTGGAGAGATCCGGTGGCCGGCAATCTCATCTGCTGGTGGGAGCGACTTCGATCCCGCATTCACACCCACTCCGCTACGCTCTGATCCTCGTCGAGACAGCGCTCGGAGCGGGGATGAGCTCGCGGCTGTTCCAACGGATCAGGGAAGAGCTCGGCCTGGCCTACAGCGTATACAGCTTTCACGCCTTCTACCGCGCGGCCGGGCACGTGGGCGCCTATTTGGGTACGCGACCGGAAGCGGTGGAGCAGGCTAGGGACGAGCTGTTGGCGGAGTTCCGAGATGTGGCGGAGAACGGCCTCACGCCGGCGGAGATCGAGAGCACGAAGCAGCAGCTGAAGGGTCAGCTCCTGCTCGGCCTGGAGTCCACGGTATCTCGGATGCAGCGTTTGGCGGGCCTGTCGCTGTATCGGGAGCCGTACATTACCCTGGACGAGTTGGCCGAACGGATCGACCGCGTCACCCTCGAGGAGATCCATGAGGCCGCAGCGTTCTTCAACCCCGATCGACAGGATGTCTTGGAGTTGCGTCCGGCCTGAAGAAGTTTCGGAGGAGACCTCATGATCGTCGGTGTCCCTATGGAGATCAAAGCCAACGAGAATCGGGTCGCGCTCGTGCCGGCCGGTGCCGATACCCTGGTGAGCCACGGCCACGACGTGGTCGTCGAGGCAGGGGCCGGGGAGGGCAGCGGCTTCACGGACCGCGCCTACGAGGAGGTCGGCGCCCGAACGATGGAGGGTCCGGAGGCGGTTTGGGCGGAGTCGGAGATGATCCTCAAGGTGAAAGAGCCGATTCCGGAGGAGTTCAGTCGCATCCGTGACGGCCAGCTGATCTTCACCTACTTCCACTTCGCGGCGGACGAAGATCTCACGCGAGCGATCATCGACAGCGGCGCCGTGGCGATCGCGTACGAGACCGTGGAGCTCTCGAACGGGGAGCTGCCCCTGCTCACTCCGATGTCGGAGGTCGCGGGGCGGATGGCCGTTCAGGAGGGCGCCAAGTACCTGGAGAGGGCGAGCGGCGGCAGCGGGATTCTTCTGGGCGGTGTTCCTGGAGTGAGCCCGGCCGAGGTAGTGATCCTCGGGGGTGGGGTCGTCGGCCAAAACGCCGCACAGATCGCCGCAGGCTTCGGCGCTCATGTTACCATCCTGGACGTCAACCTCGATCGGCTGCGCTACTTGTCCGACGTGATGCCAGCCAACGTGGATACGCTCTTCTCCAATCGGCACACGGTTCTGGAGCAGCTCCGGAAGGCGGACCTGCTCGTCGGAGCCGTGTTGGTGACCGGCGCGGTGGCCCCCAAGCTCGTCCTGCGTGAAGACCTGAAGCTGATGAAGGACGGCTCGGTAGTCGTGGATGTGGCGGTGGACCAGGGCGGCTGCGTCGAGACGGTCCGGCCGACCACGCATGCCGACCCGGTCTACGTGGTGGATGGCGTCGTCCATTACGGGGTGGCCAACATGCCGGGCGCGGTGCCTCGCACGTCCACGCTGGCCCTGACGAACGCGACCTTCCCCTACGCTCTTCAGCTGGCCGAGAGCGGTTGGCGGGAGGCAGTGCGGGAGAATACGAGCCTTGCGTCGGGCGTCAACGTCGTGGACGGGAAGTGCACCTACGCCGCCGTGGCGGACGCGTTCGGGCTTGAGTACACGCCACTGGACGAGGTGCTCTGAGCGCTCTGTTTTTCACCTTTCGTCCTGTAACGCCTGCGTCTACATTGGCGGCGGCCGCACACCCGGGTGCGTGCCGTGGAGGCCGCGGACCGCGCCCTGCCGGCGTCCCTTGTCCTAACTGGTATTCAGCATGACCAAGTGGTTCAGCAGAGGCAGCCTGCTGCCGATCAACGACATCGGTGTGGACTTGGGCACCGCGAACACCCTCGTCTACGTGAAGGGCGAGGGGATCGTGCTGAACGAGCCGTCCGTTGTCGCGCTGGACAAGAGCAGCAGCACGCCGAAGGAGTTCGGGCTCGAAGCAAAGCGCATGCTGGGACGGACGCCAGCGGGCATCGAGGCGGTCCGACCCCTGAAGGACGGCGTCATCGCCGACGTGGACGTGACCGAGGCCATGCTCCGCCACTTCCTCAAGGCGGTCACCTCCAACCGCTTCTTCAAGATCCGGCCTCGCGTCGTGGTGGGAGTGCCCTCCGGCATCACGGAGCTGGAACGCCGCGCCGTGAGATCGAGCGCGCACGCGGCGGGCGCCAAGGAGGTGTACATGTGCTCGGAGCCGATGGCGGCGGCCATCGGTGTGGGTCTGCCGGTCGAGACTCCAACGGGGAACATGGTGATCGACGTCGGGGGAGGAACGACGGAGATCGCGGTGATCGCTCTCTCGGGCTCGGTGGCCGACACCTCCATCCGAGTAGGGGGCGACGAACTGGACTCGGCAATCGTCACGTTCTTGCGCAAGAACTACAACCTTCTCATCGGAGAGCCGACGGCCGAGGCGATCAAGATCCAGATCGGCTCCGCCTATCCCACGGACGAAGAGCGCGAGATGGTGGTGAAGGGACGCGATCTCGTCTCGGGAATCCCCAAGACGGTGCGCGTCCATTCGGCTGAGATTCGAGAGTGCATGCAGGAGCCGATCCAGGCGATCGTCGCGGCCGTTCGGAGAGCGCTCGAGATCACTCCTCCGGAGCTTGCTTCGGATATCGTCGACCGGGGGATCGTCATGACCGGTGGCGGAGCCCTTGTGCGCGGGTTGGACATTCTCCTGCGAGAGGAGACCGGCCTGCCGATCCACGTGGATGAAGAACCGCTCACCTGCGTGGTGCGTGGCACGGGGCGAATCCTGGACGACCTCTCACGCTATCGGAGCGTGCTCGTCACCTGACCTCATCTTACGAAGCGAGATGACGCGGCCCCTTCGATACGTTCCCGCAGATCGCCCTTCGCGGGGTCGGGATTTGGCGATCCTCATCACGCTCGTGACGCTCGCGCTCGGGTTCGCGACGATCAGTCAGGAACGACAAATAATCATATCACAGTATCTTAGAGTGACTGTTCTCTACCCGTTTCTCATGCTACACGGGGCTTTCGAGGAGCATGCCGTGACGGTGAGAAGCACGAGGCTGCTGGCGAGCCAGCGAGACTCTCTGGCCGCCGAGCTGGCCTCGGCCCGGCGAGTGGCCGCCGATGTGGGTCAGCTGCGGAGGCTGCTCGGGCTCGGTGGACTCGATCCTGGCGGCTTCATCCTCGCGGACATCGTTCCCGGCCGTCCGCACATCGGAGAATCGCACGCCTTCCTGGTGGCCAAGGGCCGGGTCGACGGCGTGGAGTCACCGGTCGGCGTATTGGCCGGAGACGGAGTCGTCGGGGTCATCCGATCGGCCAGAGGCACGACCGCGACCGGTCACTTCTGGACCCATCCGGAGTTCCGGGTGAGCGTTCGAACCGAGTCGGGCAGCGCCGTCGGCATCGTGCGGTCACGGCAGGAGGACGACGGCAGGATGGTGATGGAGCTGGAAGGCACGCCATATCAGGAGGATGTGCCTTTGGGCTCCGTGCTCGTGACCTCCGGTGTGTCCAGCCTCTATCCCACCGGGATTCCCGTCGGTACCGTCCGGGCGGTGTCGGAGGTCTACGCCGGCTGGGCGAAGAGCTACCTGGTCGAACCGTCGGTGCGACCGGACGAAGCGAACGTCGTCCTCGTATGGCGGCGGCCGGCCGCGCCCGAGTAGTCGCCCTGCTTCCCCGGTAGATCGGATGGAGAGCTCCGAGACGAGGACGGTCGTGCTCGTCGTGGGATTCACCCTTCTTCACTTCTCGCTGCGCCCCCTCTTCGTCGACTGGCCGGTGGCTCCCGACCTGCTCACCGCGGCGGTGCTCCTCGGCGGGCTCTTCCTGCGGGCGGGAAGCGCCGCCATCCTGGGCTTCTCCCTCGGCATCCTGGAGGATGCGATGGCGTTGGGAGGGGGATGGACGGCTCTTCTGTACACGGTCGCCGCCTACCTGGGGGCGCGTTTTCGGGACCTTATCTTCGCGGACTCGCGCCTCTTCGTGCCGCTGTATCTCTTCCTCGGAACCTGGGCAATCCACGCATCGATCGCGGCACTTACCGGCTCCCTCGACGTAACAACGGGCTTGGTGATCGCGCCCATCGATGCCGCGTTGACGACCGTCGCGGGAGGGCTCGGGGAGTTCTTGATCGCACGGGCATCGCGCTAGCTACAACACCGGAGCGGAACGACGGAAGCAAATCAGAACGGGAAGCGACGGAAGAGAGCGGCGGCCGTGGACCTGCTTCTGCTGGGCGCCATGCTGCTGCTCCTCGCGGCCTTCTTCCGACTCCAGGTGATCGGGAGCAGCGAATTCCTCCTCCGCTCGGAGGAGAACCGGTTGCGCGCGATCACCGTGCCTGCCCCCAGAGGGACGATCTACGATCGCCACGGCCGAGTCGTCGCTGAGAACGTCCCCGGCTACTCGATCTCACTGCTGCCCGGAAGCCCAGATACGCTGAGGGCGACGCTGGATCGGCTCGCGCCGTACCTGGACCTGGGCGAGGAACGGATTAACAGGCTGCTGGCCAAGTACAGCCGCTTTCCGAACCAGCCGCTCGTCGTTCGGGATGACGCGAGCTTCGCGGAGGTGTCCGCGATCGAGGAGCGACGTCCGGACTTCCCGCGCACGGTGGTGGAGATGCGGCCTCGGCGCCACTACCCCGCCGGTCGCGCCATCGCCCACCTCGCCGGCTACGTCGGCGAGATCAGCGAGGCGGAGCTGGAGCGCGAGGTTTACGCCGAGTACGAGCCGGGGCGGATCGTCGGCAAGGACGGGCTCGAGCGCCAGTACGAGGGATCCCTGAGCGGCGTACCCGGTGTGCGTTTCGTGGAAGTGAGCGCGCTTGGCTCCATCGTTCGCGACTTCGGTCCGCGCCCCGCCGTCGAGGTCCAGCCGGGCACCGATCTCACGCTGGGGCTGGACCTGGCCCTGCAGCAGTTCGCGGACTCGATCTTCCCCAAAGCGATGCCCGGCGGGGTCGTTGCTCTGGATCCCCGTACAGGTGAGGTCCTCGTCCTGTACAGCCATCCCACGTTCGACCCCAACGAGTTCATCGGAGGGATCGACGTCTCGCTGTGGCGGTCGCTGCGAGACGACCCGGCCAAGCCCCTCCTCAATCGCGTGTCGACCGCTGCCTACCCTCCCGGCTCGACCTTCAAGCTGGCCATAGCGAGCACGGGCATGAGGCGAGGGCAGCTCTCCATCGGAAGCTACATGTCTACATCGTGCTTGGGGGCGCTCCGCTACGGGAACCGCCGCTTCCGATGCTGGAAGTCGGGGGGACACGGCCCGCTCAGCCTCGCCGGCGCGATCACCGAAAGCTGCAACGTCTACTTCTACCAGGCCGGGATGCGCCTCGGCCTGGATGCACTTCTGGAGGGCGCCGCGCGCTACAGCTTTGACCGACCGACGGGCATTGATCTGCCGTACGAGACACCCGGCGTGTTTCCGCCATCGCGAGAATGGTATGACGAGCGGTACGGAGAGAGGGGTTGGACGGAGTCCGTCGTGCTCAACCTCGCGATCGGCCAGGGCGAAAACCAGCAGTCTCTGCTGCGGATGGCTCAGTTCTACACGGCGCTTGCCACCGGCAAGCCCCCGATCGTTCCGCATATCGCGAGGAGCGAGGGACTCGCGGACCGCCGCGCCACGTGGGAGTTGGGCCTCTCGGAGCCCCAGCGGAGCCAGCTCGTGGAGGCGTTGCGCGCTGTCGTGAACCACCCCGACGGCACCGCCTACCCGTATCGCTCCGATCGCTGGGAGATGGCGGGCAAGACGGGGACCGCCCAGAACCCGCACGGAGCGCCGCATTCATGGTTCATCGGGTTCGCACCGGCCGACGACCCCGAGATCGTGATCGCAGCGATCGTTGAGTTCGGCCACCCCGACTACCAGGTGTCGCAGGCGGTGCCTTTCGCGATTCGGGTTGTTGAACGGTACTTGGACACGCTCCACCCCGAGCTTCTCGCACCGCCCGCTCTGGCCGATGGACCGGACGGAACACCGGTCGGCGAGGAGGAGGCCCGGTGATCGCGGCGGCACGGGCGCTTCGTCCTCCCGGCGACCTCAGGCTCTTCGGGCTGGCGATCCTGCTCGCCTTCGCGGGAGCCGCGATGATCTACTCGGCCGGGCAGGTCGACGTGCCTTCACTCGCCGCCGGTGCCTGGCGTCGCCAGCTGGTCTGGTTGGTGCTCGCGCTCATCGCGTTCCTGACGGTCAGTCGGATACCGCTCCGCTGGCTGGACTGGGCCGCGGTGTGGCTTTACGCGGCCTCCGTCGTGCTGCTGGTCGTGGTGCTGCTGGTCGGCACGGGTCCGAACACGCGAAGCTGGCTCTACATCGGGCCGCTGGGCATGCAGCCGGCGGAGCTTGCCAAGCTCGCCACCATCTTGCTCCTGGCGCGCACGTTCTCCTCGCACCGAGGCGAGTGGGGCCGGCTATCGCAGCTGGTTCGCCCCGTTCTCATCGTCCTCATCCCGGTGGGCCTCGTGGCGCTCCAGCCCGATCTGGGGAGCGCCCTCGTCTTCGGCGCGATCCTGATCGCGGCTCTCTTCTGGGCCGGCGTCCCGATGGCCACCTTGTTCATGCTGGTCAGTCCCGGCATCAGCCTGCTTCTCGGGTTCTCGCCCGTCGTGTGGGGCATCTGGTTCCTCGCGCTCGCCGTGTTTCTGTACCTCTATCGCCCGTTCGCTGCCGAAGGGATGCTCGTGCTGCTGGCCAACGTGGCGGCGGGCGCGCTCACGCTGCCGTTCTGGCGTAGCCTGGCTCCGTACCAGCAAAACCGCCTCATCGTGTTTCTCGATCCGGACGTCGATCCCCGCGGCGCCGGCTGGCACCTGATCCAGTCCAAGGTGGCGATAGGTTCCGGGGGGTGGTTCGGTCAGGGATTCGCCGACGGGCCGCAGAAACGCCTCGCGTTCCTGCCCGAGCAGCATACCGACTTCATCTTCTCCGTTATCGGCGAGGAGCTGGGCTTCCTCGGCGTCGCACTGCTGCTGGTGCTGCTCGGGCTCTTCCTGCACCGGGTGCTGGGCGTGGCCAGGTCGACTGAGGACTCCTTCGCCAGCATCACTGTGTTCTGCCTCTTCGCTGTCTGGTTCTCGCACTTGATCATCAACATCGGCATGACGGTGGGGCTGATGCCGATCACCGGGCTGCCGCTTCCGTTCTTGAGCTACGGAGGCAGCTTCCTGCTCATGCTGTTCGTGGGACTGGCGATCGTGGCGCGGGCCTCCGCCGAGTCCGGAGCCTGAGTCTCGATCTCACCGACTTCGCAGCCCCGCACCGGACCGGGTATATTTTCGGGCGCCGATCTGGAGGAGCTCTCATGACCTGGTTCAAAAAGCCCAAGCAGAAGCTCGTGTCACAGAAGCGTGAGCTGGCGGCAGACGTCTGGGTGAAGTGCGACGGGTGCGGGGAGATTCTCTACGAGCGTCGCCTGAGCGAGAACGCGCACGTCTGCCCGGAGTGCGGGCACCACTTCCGCATCCCCGCCGACGAGTACATCGCGCTGTTTCTGGACGACGGCTTCCTGGAGGAGTTCGACACGAACCTCCGTTCCACCGATCCGCTGGGCTTCGTGGACTCGAAGCCCTACACCGAGCGGTTGGAAGCAGCGATCGAGAAGGTGGGGCCGACCGATGCGATCCGGACGGGAAGGGGGCGCTTGGACGGCAGGGACGTGTATCTGGGCGCCATGGACTTCGGCTTTATCGGGGGATCCATGGGATCGGTGGTCGGCGAGAAGATCCGCAGATTGGCGGACCGGGCCACGGGAGACGGCAGCCCCCTGATCCTCATCTCCGCATCGGGTGGCGCGAGGATGCAGGAGGGGATCTTCTCGCTGATGCAGATGGCGAAGACCGCGGCCGCGCTGGAGCGGCTGGCCAAGGATGGAAACCCGTACATCAGCGTTCTCACGCACCCGACGACGGGTGGCGTCACCGCCAGCTACGCGATGCTGGGTGACGTCATCCTCTCGGAGCCGGAAGCGCTCATCGGGTTCGCCGGCCCCAGGGTAATCAAGGAGACGATCCGACAGGACCTTCCGGATGGCTTCCAGCGTGCCGAGTTCCTCCTCTCTCACGGCATGGTCGACCGGATCGTACCCCGCGTGGAGATGAAGCCCGTTCTCTCGACGCTACTCCACCACATGTGCTGAACTCTCAGCCAGCTCGGGTGGCGGGAGCACGCGAGGGCGCTTCCGACTCAGACCTCGACCACCTCCTCGATCGCCCTGTAGGACACATTCGCTGGGGTCTCGACCGGATATCCCGAATCCTGGAGGATCTGGGCGATCCGCACATCGCCTATGATTCGCTTCACGTCGGCGGCACGAACGGCAAGGGATCCGTGTGCGCCATCGCGGGAGCGATCGCCGGCGCCGAGAGCTCGGTGGGGCTCTACACGTCGCCGCACCTTTCTTCTTTCGCGGAGCGGATCCGCATCGGCGCAGCGGATGCGGAATCGGACCTCCTGGAGCGATGCGCGGCCCGTGTGCTTCCGCTGGCCGAGAGAGAGGGAGCGACCTACTTCGAGGCGGCGACCGCCCTGGCGTTTCTCGCCTTCGCGGAAGCGGGGATCGAACTGGCCGTCGTGGAGGTGGGCCTGGGTGGCAGGCTGGACGCGACGAATGTACTCCGCCCCGAGGGCTGCGCGATCGTCAGCGTCGGCCTCGATCACTGCGAGTATCTGGGTCACTCGCTCGGCGAGGTAGCCGCCGAGAAGGCAGGTATCCTGAAGCCAGGGGTGCCGACGGTTCTCGGAGATCTCCCGGCAGAAGCTTTGCACGTCGTCGGGGCGAAGGCGCACGAGGTCGAGGCGCCGCTGTATCGTCTCGGTCGAGCGGCCCGCGTTGCGGACGTGCGGGTCCACTCGACCGGGACGGAGTTCAGCTACCGCTCGCCGGCTTGGCCGGATGGCATCGACCTCGAGGTTCCGCTGCCGGGCGCGCACCAGGCTCACAACGCGGCCGTCGCCTTGCTGCTTCTCGAGCGAGTCGGCAGGCTCCCACAGGCCTTCCGCGTTCCCGACCTGATGGCACACGTCCGGTGGCCGGGTCGGGTCGAGATGCTTGAGGGCGGAAGGGTCACCTGGATTCTGGATGTGGCTCACAATCCCGCGGGAGCCTCGGCTCTGGCGGCGACGCTCGACGCGTTGAAGCCGCGACGGCCGGTGGTCATTCTCACGGCGATGCTCGCGCGGAAAGCATGGCCGGGAATTCTCGATCTCCTGCGAGAGCCGGCCGACGCGATGGTTCTGACGATCGCGGATTCCCATCCGGAGGGAGCGGGCTGGGACTTGACCGAGGTCCAGGCCTACCTCGAGCGTCCCGAGGTCGGAAGCGGAAGAGGAGGGCACCCTCTCACGGTGGAGTTCTCGGCCGAGCTGGCGACGGCGCTGAGCCGCGCGAGCGAACTCGCGGAGGGGGGAACGGTAGTAGTAGCCGGCTCGTGTTATCTGGTCGGGGATGTCAGGGATGCCTTCGAGGCAGAAGGCGTTCTCGAACCGGGACGGGCCGTATAGCGGATGCGACTCGACTCGCCGACATGCAGAAAGAGGAGAAGCTAAGAGATGCTCTACGATCCGGTGCTCGTTCAGCCGATGCGGGAGGAACTGGTCCGCCTTGGGGTCCGAGAGCTCGTCACCTCCGAGGAGGTGGATGAAGCTCTGAGCCCCGACTTGGGGACCGTGCTGTTGGTCGTGAACTCCGTGTGCGGCTGCGCCGCCAAGAACGCTCGGCCGGCCGTGGCGATGGCCACGCAGCACCCGACGCGGCCCGATGTGATGGTGACCGTGTTCGCCGGTCAGGACCCCGAGGCCAGTGCCCGCGCGCGAGAGTTCCTGACGGGATACCGTCCCTCATCCCCCTCGATCGCGCTGCTGCAGGATGGTGACGTCGTGTTCATGCTCGAGCGGCATCAGATCGAAGGTAGAAGCGCCGATGCGATCGCCGACGAGATGAAGGCGGCGTTCGATCGCTACTGCGCGGCTCCCGCGTAGCCGGATCGAGAGCCAAGGCGCTCCGAGTGGCGGCTGGCGCTTCGGCGCCAGCCGTCCTTTTCTTGCCGGCCCATTTCGGCGCCGCATACATTGGCCGCTCATGACCTTCTCCGCCGCCGCATGACCGCCTCGAGCCTTCCCGGCTTTCGGGACTCCTACCCGGAAGATTTTGTCCTTCGGCGCCACATCTTCGCGGGCTGGCGCGAGGTGGCGAAGCGCTACGGGTTCGTGGAGTACGACGGTCCCCCGCTCGAGGCTCTGGAGTTGTATACGGCGAAGTCGGGCCCCGAGATCGTGGAGCAGCTGTACAGCTTCGTGGACCGGGGAGATCGGGAGGTGGCGCTCAGGCCGGAGATGACGCCCACGTTGGCCCGCATGGTCGGCGCGCGGGCTCAGGGCCTTCCGAAGCCGATCAAGTGGTTCTCCATCCCGCAGCTCTTCCGCTACGAGCGGCCGCAGCGGGGGCGGTTGCGAGAACACTTCCAGCTCAACGTTGACATCGTGGGCGAGACGGACGTGATGGCCGACGCCGAGCTCGTGGCGGCGGCCGTCGATGTGCTCCGCTATTTCGGTCTCGGCGCGGACGATTTCGTGGCTCGGGTCTCGGACCGTCGGCTGATCACCCTCATCTTGGAGGAGATCGGGGTGCCGAGCGGGCAGATCCTCGAGGCGATCAGTGCCCTCGATCGTTCCGAGCGTCGGGGCGATGAATGGTTGGCCGAGCGTTTCTCGGGGCTGGGCTTGAACGAAGCCGGCGTTCGTCGGGTTCTCGCGGTTCGGGAGTGCAGCCTGGAGGATCTGTCGAACGAGTATGGTGGGTCGAACCGCGTCTCCGAGGCGATCCAGCGACTGGACGCCTTCTTCGAGCTCATTGGCCACCAGGGGCTGTCGGAGTTCGTGGTCTTCGATTCGCGTCTCGTCCGGGGCCTGGCTTACTACACCGGCCTCGTGTTCGAGCTGTGGGAGAAGAGCGGTCGCCTCCGCGCCATCTGTGGCGGCGGACGTTACGATGACCTGCTGGCGGCCCTGGGGGGACCGGATCTGCCGGCGCTCGGCTTCGGCCTCGGGGACGTGGTGCTCGGAGAGCTCCTGAAGGAGAAGGGGCTCGTGCCTCAAGGCTCGGCGCGGATCGATGACTTCATCGTCTACGTGACGCCGGAGCAGCGGCCGACCGCGATCGCTCTCGTCCGCCAGCTCAGGGAGCGGGGCCGAAGCGTCGGGTTGGATTACCGGGGCCGAAGCGTCGGACGCCAGTTCCGAGCAGCTGATCAGGCGGGCGCCTCCCGTGCGATCGTGATCGGGCCCGATGAGGAGCGGGACGGAACGGCATCCGTGCGCGACATGTCGACGGGTGATGAGCGTTCGATCGGCGTCGAGGAGTTGCTCGCAGAGCTCACGGCGCCGGATTCGGCAGAGAGCGGAGCGTAGACGCCCGTGACGAAGGACAGACGTCTCACTCTGCAGTCCGAGGATTTCTCGGCCTGGTACACGGAGATCGTCCAGGTCGCCGGACTCGCCGACTACTCTCCCGTGCGCGGATGCATGGTCATCATGCCGTACGGCTATGCGATTTGGGAGCTCATGCAGTCGGCGCTGGACGGACTGTTCAAGGCGACGGGGCACCAAAACGCCTACTTCCCGTTGTTCCTCCCCCAATCGGCGCTCGATCGCGAAGCGGAGCACGTGGAGGGTTTCGCGCCGCAGACGGCCGTTGTGACCCATGCGGGCGGCGAGGAGCTGGAGGAGCCGCTCGTCGTGCGCCCGACCTCCGAGGCGATTATCTGGCCGGTCGTGGCCAACTGGATCCAGTCCTACCGCGATCTGCCGGTTCTCTTGAACCAGTGGGCGAACGTCGTGCGCTGGGAGCTCCGCACGCGACCCTTCCTACGAACGACCGAGTTCCTGTGGCAGGAGGGTCACACGGCCCACGCGACCGCCGAGGACGCCCGGGAGGAGGCTCGGCGTATGCTCGGCGTGTACCGGGAGTTCATGGAGGAGTGGATGGCCATGCCCGTCGTGACCGGCGAGAAGACCTCGTCGGAACGCTTCGCGGGTGCCGAGCGGACCTTCGCCTGCGAGGCGCTCATGAAGGACAATAAGGCCCTCCAGGCTGGCACCAGCCACGATCTCGGCCAGAACTTCGCCCGCGCATTTGAGGTTCAGTACCAGACGGAGGAAGGCCGCCACGAGTACGTCTGGAACACCTCCTGGGGGGTTTCGACCCGGCTGATTGGCGGTCTCATCATGACGCACGGGGACGACCAGGGACTGTCCCTGCCTCCCCGCCTCGCGCCCTATCAGCTCGTCATCGTGCCGATCTGGAAGTCGTCCGAGCAGCGCCAGAGCGTTTTCGAGAAGGCGGAAGCCCTGCGCGCGGACCTCGCCGGGAGGGTGCGGGTGCACGTGGACGATCGCGAGAACATGACGCCCGGGGCCAAGTACTTCGATTGGGAGCGTCGAGGCGTGCCGTTGAGGATGGAGGTCGGTCCGCGGGACATAGAGAAGTCGCAGGTCGTGCTGGTGAGCCGGACGGCGAGCGCCGAGGACCGCAAGCGGTTCGTGGGCGATGCCGAGGCCTTGGCCACGATCCCCAAGATGTTGATCGACATCCAGGCCGGGGTTCGACGGACGGCGGAGCAGCGACGGGCCGAGAACTCGGTGCGCGGGCTTACCGACTACGGAGAGTTCAAGGCGCGAATGGCGGGGCCTGGCGGCTTCGTGTATGCCGGGTGGTGCGGCGATGAAAGGTGTGAGCAGAAGGTGAAGGAGGATACGAAGGCCACGATCCGGGTTCTTCCCGATCCGGAGTTTCGTTCCGAGGAGCAACCGGAGAGTTGTCTGTGCTGCGGCGCGCCGGCGGAGCACGAGGCTCTTTGGGCCAAGGCGTATTGATGTCCGACCGCATCCTCATCCTGGATTACGGATCCCAGTACACCCAGTTGATCGCCCGACGCATTCGGGAGGAGCGGGTGTACTGCGAGATCCATCCTCCCGATCGCTCGGCCGACTGGATTCGAGCCTGGGGAGCTTCCGGCGTAGTCCTCTCGGGCGGGCCGGCCAGCGTGTACGACGAGGACGTGCCCACCGCCACGCCGGAGCTGTTGGAGCTCGACGTTCCCATCCTCGGAGTCTGTTACGGCATGCAGCTCCTGGGACAGCTGGCGGGAGCGCGGGTTGAGAGGGCGGGGCGGCGCGAGTACGGCCGGGCTAGCCTCGAGATCACATCGGCCGACGGTCTCTTCGAAGGTTTTGAGCCGGGCGAGAAGACGACCGTTTGGATGAGCCACGGGGATCATCTGACCGAGGCACCCCCCGGATACGAGGTGCTGGCTCGCACGAGCAGCTCGCCGGTGGCGGCCTTTCGCTCGGCCGAGCGCCGGATCTACGGGGTTCAGTTCCACCCGGAGGTAGCCCATACGGCCCGCGGCGAAGAGATCATCGAGAACTTCGTCTTCGGGGTCGCCGGCTGCGCGGGGGATTGGACGCCCGGCTGCATCGTGGAATCCCAGGTGGAGAGCGTGAGGCGGCAGGCCGGCGACGAGCGGGTGATCTGCGGTCTTTCCGGAGGGGTCGATTCGTCGGTGGCGGCCGCGCTCGTACACCGGGCGATCGGAGATCAGCTCACCTGCATATTCGTGGACAACGGGTTGTTGCGGAAAGGCGAGCGGGTGTCCGTGGAGCGCGTTTTCGACGAGCACTTCGGGATGCACCTGGAGGTCGTGGATGCCGCCGATCTCTTCCTCACTCGCCTCGCCGGCGTCACCGATCCCGAGGAGAAGCGGGTGAGAATCGGCCATACGTTCATCGACGTGTTCGAGGAAGCCGCGCAGCGCGCGGGAGGCGCCAGATACCTGGTGCAGGGAACCCTCTACCCGGACGTGATCGAGTCGACCTCCGTGCGCGGTCCGTCGGCGACGATCAAGTCCCACCACAACGTGGGGGGCTTGAGGCCAAACATGCCGTTCGAGCTCATCGAGCCACTGCGCGAGCTGTTCAAAGACGAGGTTCGTCAGGTTGGACACGAGCTAGGGCTTCCCGACGAGATGGTGGGCCGTCATCCGTTCCCCGGACCGGGCCTCGCCGTCCGGGTGCTCGGCGAAGTCGACGAGGAGCGCCTCGAAGCCCTGCGCGAGGCGGATGCGATCTACCTGGACGAGATCAGAGCGGCAGGGCTCTACGACGACATCTGGCAGGCCTTCGCGGTCTTTTTGCCGGTGCGCTCGGTCGGAGTCATGGGGGATGCCCGAACATACGAGAACGCCGTCGTTCTGCGCGCCGTCACGAGCCGCGACGGAATGACGGCGGACTGGTTCCCGTTTCCGCACGATGTTCTCGGCCGGGTCTCGAACCGCATCATCAACGAGGTGGAGGGGGTGAACCGGGTTGCCTACGACATCTCATCCAAGCCGCCCGCCACGATCGAGTGGGAGTGACGAGCAAGCCGGCCTGAAACGAGGAGGGTATCGGGGCGCATGGCCGACCTACGAGAGATCGCCGAGTGGCTGGACGATTACCTGGCAATCGAAGCTGTTCCCGATTATCCGGGCGCCTTCAACGGCCTCCAGGCCGAGAGCCGCTCGCCGATCGGGGTGGTGGCTTCGGCGACTGATGCCACCCTGGAGACCATCGAGGCCGCGGCGGAGGGTGCCGCGCAGCTCCTGCTCGTCCATCATGGCCTGTTCTGGGGAGATCCGCTCCCGCTCACCGGCGTCACGTACCGGCGGGTACGCGCCCTGTTCGACGCCGATATCGCCCTTTACTCGGCCCATCTGCCGCTGGACGTCCACCCGGAGGTGGGGAATAACGTCCTGCTGGCCGGGGCTCTGGATCTGACCGTCGAGGGTCGGTTCGGAACCTGGAAGCGAGAGCTGGACGTCGGCGTGTGGGCCACGGCGGACCTCCCGCTCGCGACGCTGACCGAGCGTCTGCGCGACGTTTGCGGATCGGAACCGCACGTCATCGCCGGCGGTCCCGGCCACGTGCGGCGACTCGGCATCGTGACGGGGGGAGGTGGCTCGCTGATCCGCCAAGCGCATGACGAGGGCCTGGACACCTTCGTGACGGGCGAGGGCTCACACCATCACTACCACGAGGCGATGGAGCTGGGCCTGAACGTCTTGTTCGCCGGCCACTACGCGACGGAGACCTTCGGAGTGCGGGCTCTGGCGGCCAAGCTGGCCGAGGCGTTCGACCTGGAGTCGATCTTCCTGGATCGCCCGACCGGCCTATGAGGCCTTTCGGGATCTAGAAGACCTCGAACTTGAGCCCCTTCAGATAGCGGTCCGGTCGCTCCCTGATGTCCTTCGTGAGGAGGGCGATCTCTTCGGTGGCCGCCTGGATGTTCTCCATGGCGGCAGAGATCTTCAGGTAGAGCCCCTCGTCGTTGACCAGCAGTCCCAGCGTGCCCTCGCCCTCGTCCATCTTGCGCGTGATCGAGGCCAGGGAGTGACTCGTGGAATCCAGGCCGACCGAGGCGCTCTCGAGCCGCGTGGTGATCGAGTCGATCCGCGCGACGGTCGCCTCCAGGTCGGTGCTCCCCGTGGCCGATCTCAGCTGCGAGGAGACGGCGTTCAGGTTGACGACCAGCTCCCCGATCGTGCCGCTCTGATCCTCCATGAGTCGCTGAAGCTCGGTCATCGCGCTCGCGACGGCGGAGGACGTGGTCTGGATGTCAGCGATCGTCTGATCCGAGAAGATCGCGGCGGCGCGAATCAGCAGATCGTCCGCCTTGTCGCCCAGCTCTCCGGCGATCGTCGAGATCTCGGCCCCCACGGAGAGCGAGATCGAGTCGCCGCTGGCCAGCACGGTGCTGGAAGCGCCGGGCAGCAGCACGATCATCTGGTTGCCGAGAAAACCCGCCGGTCGGATGAGACCGCGGGTGTCATCCGGCAGGGGATCGGCGTAGCGAACCTCCAGCCGCAGGACGACCTGGTCTTCCATTAGCTGCACCCCGCGTACCGAGCCCACGTCCACCCCCCGCATGTAAACACGCGCGCCGTCGGTAATCTGTTGGGCGTCCGCGGCGATCGCGTAGATCTCCAGGCCGCCGCCCCGGATGTCCCTGTCGCTGAGCCAGAAGACGCCCCAGGTGAGGAGGGCGGCCGACCCGAGCACCAGGATACCCACGCGCAGCTCGATAGCGCGGTGGGACCGAAGGCCGGGATCCCTCACATCGCCCCCGCGTACGCGGCCGGATCCAGGAATCGCTGGATGCGCTGATCCGGCGTCGTCCGGAGCTCCTCCGGCGTTCCGATCGCCTGGATGACCCCGTCCGAAAGCACGGCGATCCGGTCGGCGAGGTAGAAGGCGGAATCCACGTCGTGGGTGACGATCACGCTGGTGCTCCCGATCTCGTTCTTGAGGCTTGCGATGAGCTCATGGATGATCGAGGCGTTGAGCGGGTCGAGCCCTGTCGTCGGTTCATCGTAAAGGACGTATCGCTGGCGTCCGACCACCGCTCGCGCCAGTGCGACGCGTTTCTGCATTCCGCCAGAGAGCTCGGCCGGGAGAAGCGGAAGCACCTCCGGACCGAGGTTGACGTGCTCGAGCGCCTCTCGCACCAGCTCGTTGCAGTTCACATCCGGCCGTTTGCAGTGGTCCTCCGGAAGTCCCAGCCGGATGTTGCCGCCGACGGTGAGCGAGTCGAAGAGGGCCGAGTTCTGAAAGACGTAGCTGATGCGGGAGCGGATCTGCTTGATGGTACGCCCGTCCGCCCGGGACACGGACATGCCGTCCACCAGCACATCTCCCTCGTCCGGGTCGAAGAGCCCGACGATGTGCTTGAGCAGGACGCTCTTGCCCGTTCCGGACGGACCCATCACCACGACGCACTCACCCTCGTTCACCACGAGGTCGACGCCGGCCAGCACCTGGTTGCCACCCAGCTTCTTCCTGAGGGAGCGTATCTCGATCATGCGACCGCGTTGTACACCGGAGCGAGGATCACGTCCAGCACCATGATCGCCACGATGATCGCGACCACGGCCGCCGTGGCCGTTCGGCCGACGCCGGCGGCGCCTCCTTCCGCCCGGAGCCCGACGTAGCAGGCCACGAAAGTGATCGTGAAGCCGAAGATCGGCGCCTTGACCAGCGAGAAGATCAGGGCCGCGGAATGGTAGTAGCTTCGGGCGCCCTGGACGTACTCGGCCGTCGTCATCGGAAGTAGCGAAACGGCGGTGAACCAGCCCGCGAATATCCCCACGAAGTTGGCGATGATCACCAGTGGGATCATCGCGATGACACCACCCACCACGCGCGGGGCGACGAGCTCGACCACGGGGTCCCGGCCGAGGGTGACGAGCGCGTCGATCTGATCGGTGACCTTCATCGTGCCCAGCTCGGCGCCGATGCCGGCTCCCGTGCGCCCGGCGATGACGATCGCCGTCAGAACCGGACCGAGCTCCGTCAGCATGCCGGCGACCACGCCGCTGCCGACAAGAGACAGTGGCAGGGCGCCCGAGAGCTGGTATCCCGTCTGCTGCGCGAGCAGCGAGCCGCTCAGGCCGCCGACGACGATGACGAGCACGACGCCATCCACGCCGATTCGCTTCGCGTGTTCCACCGTGGCCGGCCAGTAGCGTCGTATCTGAGGCAGGACCGCCAGCGTCGCGACCAGAAGAATCCCGAAGTGGCCCGCGTGCTGAACGGCCAACAGCACCTTCCGCCCGACGCGCTGGAGCCATCCGGTGACCCAGCCGCCTGGGGTCGCCCTGGCCGCTTCCGGCTCCGCCGGCATACCGGGGGACGAGGCCGCGTCGTCGGACACGTCGGTTCGCGTGCTCATCGGTCGCTTCCGGTCACTAGCCCGAACGCCGGCTTCTGGTGCCGCCACGCGCCGGCGCCTGATCGGTCTCCGCCTCCTCCTCGTCCGGCGGGCGGATGGAGTCGACCCGCAGCCGGATCACCTCCCACAGTCGCCCCATCCTCACCGGATCGCGCCCGGCATCGCGCGCGAACTCGAACAAATCGTCCGCCGTCACGCCCTCCTCTGTCGCGATCACCTTCTCGAGGGAGTCCAGCTCGTGCTGTTGCGACCAGTACGGGAGGTTGATCGAGACCATCGAGTCCTTCACGAGAACCAGCCGGGTCATCACCTCGACGTACACGGAGTCGTTGACGACTCGGCCCTCCTCGGGCGCTCCAGAGCACCCGGGAGCGGTGGCCGGAAGCAGCAACAATACGGCCGTGCGGGCGAAAGATCGGGCCGAGCCCGAAGGGCGCTCAGGAGAGACGCTCAAGGAGTGCCCGCAGCACCACGTAGAAGCTCTGCACCGAATCGATCTTCACCCGTTCGTCGGGCGAGTGGGGAAACTCGATCTGGGGGCCGAACGAGACCATGTCCATACCGTCGTACTTCTCGCCGATGATGCCACACTCGAGCCCGGCGTGGATGGCGCCGACCTCTGGTTCGCCCAGGTGCTCCGCGTAGACCTCCTTGACTACGCCGAGCAGCCTCGAGCCAACGTCCGGCTCCCAGCCCGGGTACGCCTCCTCTTCCTCGGCGTCGGCACCCGCCAGCGAGCCTGCCGATCGGATTCGCCGCCTCATTGCGCCAAGTGCCGATGCCACAGAGCTCCGGCTGCTGAGCAGGATGTCGAGCTCCCCGTTTCGTCGCGCGGCCACGGCCAGGTTGGTGCTCGTCTCGACAAGGCCCGGGATCTCCGGGCTCATCCGCATGACGCCGTGCGGCAGGGTGGTGAGGAGTGCCAGGCCGCGGCTGGTGGTGACCTCGTCCCACACGGTGGGAGGCGTGCTCGCCTCCGAGACCTCGAAGGTCATGCCGGGATCCACGGTGCTCGACTCGTGGACGATCGCATCAATCTCCTCACCCAGCCGGCTTCGGAATCGAGCGACTGCCTCGGCGCCTCCGCTCAGCACGACGGTCGCCGAGGCCTCGCGGGGGATCGCGTTGTGGGCGTTTCCTCCGCTCAGGTCGGCCACTCGGAACGGTTCCACGAGCCATGCCGCGTACAAGGCTCGGGCGAGTGCCTTTATGGCGTTCGCCCGCTGAAGGTGGATGTCGACGCCGGAGTGTCCGCCCTTGAGTCCGTGAATCACGATATGAACCGCCGAGCCCTCGGCGGGCCCTTCGACCACGGGCAGCCGCAGGTGTGTGTCTCCGCCGCCTGCGCACCCGATCGTGATGACGCCCTCCTCCTCTGAATCGAGGTTGAGGAGCCGACGGCCGGCCAGCATGTCGTCTCCGAGCCCGGCAGCGCCGGTCAGTCCGGTCTCCTCATCCACGGTGAACAGGAGCTCCAGGGGGCCGTGCTCCGCCTCCTGGTCCTCCATGAGCGCCAACATCGCGGCCACGCCGATGCCGTTGTCCGATCCGAGGGTCGTTCCGTCCGCCTTGAGATACGTGCCGTCCTGGACCGGCGTGATGGCGTCTGTCTCGAAATCGTGCTCCACGTCGGAGTTCTTTTCCTGCACCATGTCCAGGTGGGACTGAAGGATCGTGGCGGCCGAATCCTCGTGGCCGGGAGAGCCCGGCTTGCGGACGACCACATTCCCGTTCGCGTCCGTCTTCGACTCGAGGGCGTTGCGCTCGGCGACCCCGAGGACGTACTCGCGGATCCGGCACTCGGCCTTCGAGGCGCGCGGGATTTTCAGGATTTCGTCGAAGTGCGCCCACAGGGAGCGCGGCTCCCATTCCGATATGAACGACATCCGTGACCTCCTCCACGGTTCGTGGCTCGTCGTGTTCCGCCGCCGCCCTCACGGTCTCTGGCGTTTCCCACCAGGGGGTGACAGCTTGCCCCACGATATCGCCGGATGGCGCACCCGTCCATGAGTTCACGGGATCCCGTGCTCCCGCCATCGAGCGGTGATCTGGGCGGATCCAAGCGGTGGACTACCGACCGGAGGAGAGCGGATGAGCGAGCGGAGCGACACGCCCTACGTCCCGGCCGATAGCGGCATGGCCGAGCTCACCTTCAAGGCGTTGTTCCTCGGCGTTATCATGGCCGTCGTGCTCGGAGCCGCGAACGCCTACATCGGTATGAAGGCGGGGCTTACGGTAGCTGCCACCTTCCCGGCCGCCGTCGTGGCCATGGCCGCGCTTCGACCTCTCCACGGGACGATCCTGGAGGAGAACATCGCCCGCACCACGGCATCCGTGGGCGAGGCGCTGGTGGCGGGCGCGATCTTCACCCTCCCGGCCTTCATCATCGCGGGAGCGTGGGAGGAGCTGCGCTACTGGGAGAGCACGATGATCATGCTTGTCGGGGGCGTGCTCGGCGTGCTCTTCGTGATCATGCTCAGACGGACCCTGGTCGTCGAGGCGGACCTGCCGTTTCCGGAGTCGGTCGCCGCGTCCGAGATCGTAAAGGCCGGACAGGGCGGTGATACGGGCGCCAAGTACGTGTTCGTGGCGATGGGCCTCGCCGGGCTGTGGGAGCTGTTCAAGAACTCGAACGGCATCCAGATCATGCAGGAGCGCACGCAGGCCGTGTTTCAGTTCGGCCGCTCGCAGATGGAGGTGCTCGGCGAGAGGATCGAGTATAGCGGCGGGATTCTGGTAGCCACGCCGGCGGCCTCTCCGGCGCTCATGGGCGTGGGTTACATCGTCGGCTACCGCGTCTCCGCCGTCCTTTTCAGCGGCGCCGTGATGGGCTGGCTGTTGCTCGTTCCTCTCGCCGTCTTCCTCAACCCCGCCTTCGCCACGGGTTCGGCGGCGGCGGCGCCGTTCGCGGATCTCGCCAACGAGGTGTGGTCGAAGCAGATCCGCCCCCTGGCCGTCGGCACGATGATCGTCGCGGCGTTCTATACGCTGTACTCCCTCAAGGACGCGCTCGTGTCGGGGATCCGGAAGGCGCTTCGCGACATAAGCGTCAGCGGCGGGGAGCAAGCGGCGCCGCGTACCGAGATCGATCTCGATCTGCGCAAGGTGTTCGTGGCCATCGGGGTGATGGCCGTGGCGACCTTCTTTCTCTACTACTTTTTTACCGAGTCCATCGGAGGCGCGCTTCTCCTCACTGTGGTGATGGTGGTCCTCGGCTTTCTCTTCGCCGCCGTGGCAGGCTACCTGGTCGGAATGATCGGCAGCTCGAACAACCCGATCTCCGGTCTGACGCTCAGCGCGCTGGTCATCGCGGCCGTGCTCATGGTTTTCATGGGTTTGACCAGCATACAGGGCGTGGCGGGCGTGCTCGGTGTGGCTGGGGTCGTCTGCTGCGCCTCCGGTGTGGCCGGCGACATGATGCAGGACTTGAAGGTCGGACACATCCTCGGCGGAACGCCGTGGAAGATGCAGATCGGCGAGATCATCGGGGTCATCATCGCCGCGATGGTGCTCGCCTTCGCCCTCATGGCGCTGCACAACGCCTACACGATCGGCTCGGCCGAGCTCCCGGCTCCTCAGGCGGGCCTGATGGCGCTCATGGCCAACGGGATCGTGGGGGGGGAGATGGCCTGGCCGCTGGTCATCGTCGGGATGCTCTTCGCCGTCGGCCTGATCCTCATCAACGCGCCCTCGCCGATGCTGATCGCGGTCGGCATGTACCTGCCGTTCTACTCGACGGCGGCGATCTTCGTGGGTGGAGTGATCCGGTTGGCGATGGAGAAGATAGCGGACCGACGGAAGCTGAAGGAGGAGGAGAAGTCCCAGGCGGTGAATACCGGCGTGCTGCTCTCTTCCGGGTTCATCGCAGGCGAGTCCCTGATGGCGGTGGTTCTCGCCTTCCTCCTGTTGGGCGGCGACTTCGTCCCCTTCCTTCTGGTGCTCAAGGAGGCCGTCACGCCGAGCTGGGAGCCCAACTTCTGGATCAGCCTGCTCGCGTTCCCGGCCGTCTTCTACCTGCTGGTGTGGCTGCCGCTGAAACGGGTTCGCGTGGGCGGGATGGACGTCGAATAGACCTTGCGCAGGCCGCGCCGCGCGGCGAGGGGTCGAGGAGGCCTGGACCGCGGAAGGGAACCGCTCGGGGACGTCAACCTGCTGGACCTCACCCCGGTCCGAGAGGCCGAGTGGAAGGACGCGGACGGCTGGGTGGTGCTGGAACGCCCTCCACCCGGACGCGGTGGGCTCCGGGGTCTGGGGGATCGCCTCTCCTTCGCCATGTCGGCGAGACGAATTCGTCTCGATGACATCGGCAGCTGTTCGTGGAAGTGTTTCGATGGCGAAACGACGGTGGGGGAGGCGTGCGCCGTCCTTCGGGAGCGGTTCGGAGATCCCATCGAACCGGTCGAGGAGAGGCTCGGGCGCTTCGTGCGCTATCTGCACCAGGATGGCTTTCTCTCGTACCGTGAGGAATGAGCCGTGACGGGCCGATTACCTTTCATCCTCGGTCTTCTTTTCGCTCTGAGCGCGACCCTCGGCCGGGCCCAGGAGATCCCCTCTCCGGCCGATGTCCTCGGGTACGGTCCCGGAGAGCGCTTCACCGACACCGATGGCGTGTTCCGATACGCCAGCCGCCTCTCGGAAGCCTCTCCTCGCGTCCAGCTCGTACGCTACGGCGAGACGCCGGAAGGCCGGCCGCTTATCCTTCTCGTGTTGGCCCGGGAGGATCGGACCGACGGCCTCGACGAGATACGGGCACGCATCGACGAGCTTCGGGGTCCCGGGTTGCCGGATTCCCGCGCGACGGAGATCGCCCGAGGAACACCGGCCGTTGCCTGGCTGGCCTACGGGGTGCACGGCGACGAGTCCTCCTCGACCGAGGCTGCGCTGTGGACGGCCTACGACCTCGCCGTGGGCGCGACCGAGGCGGCCGGAATTCTGGATTCCCTCGTCGTGCTGATCGACCCGATGCTGAATCCGGATGGCCGAGATAGGTACGTGCATTGGTACCGCGGCGCGAAAGCCGATCCTCCCAACCGGTACGCAGATGCCTACGAGCACACCCCCCCCTGGCCGGGGGGTCGATACAACCACTATCTGTTCGACCTGAACCGCGATTGGGCGTGGGCCGTCCAACCGGAGACCCGGGCTCGCCTCGCCCAATACGCTCGCTGGAATCCCCAGGTGCTCGTGGACTTCCACGAGATGTCTCACACCAGCTCCTACTTCTTCTTTCCGCCGGCGGAGCCCGTGAACCCGGTCTATCCCCTCTCCATGTCGGAATGGGGAGAGTACTTCGGCCGGGCCAACGCCAATGAGTTCGACCGAAGACGGTGGCTCTACTACACGGAGCAGACCTTCGATCTCTTCTATCCTGGGTACGGAGACAGCTGGTCCAGCCTCACGGGTGCAATAGGAATGACCTACGAGCAGGCGGGCAGCCGGCGTGCGGGCCTCGCGGTTCGCCGTCCCGACGGTACGGTACTCACACTGGCGGATCGGCTCGAGCACCACCGGATCGCCGGTCTCACCACGCTTCGGGCCGCGGCCGAGCGCAAGACCAGGCTTCTCGAGGATTACGCGGCGTTCCACCGGGATGCCGGAGAAGGGGCCGACTTTCTCCTGGTGCCGGCCGACAACCCCGAAGCGGTCGATGACCTGGTCTCGCTGCTCTTGAACCAGGGCATCGTTGCCGAGAGGAGCGTGCGCTCGTTCGGCGCCACCGCGTCCCCCTACGTCGGATACGCGGAGCGGACCGAGTTCCCGGTGGGGACGTACCGGGTTCCGAGGAGGCAGCCCCGGAGCCGGCTGGCGCGCACGCTCCTCCAGGCGGAGACGCCGTTCGATGACACCGTCGTTCAGTACAGCTACGACATCACGGCCTGGTCTCTCCCCTACGCGTTCGGAGTCGAGGCACACATGGCCACGGGGCTCGACGCAGCGGCCTTCGAGCCGGTGACGTCGGAGCCGCCTGCGGACCCTGCCGCGGCTGGACCGCAGCAACCCGCGTACGGCTATCTGGTCCCCCCGGGATTCGTCGCTGCCGGACCCCTTCACCGCTACGCGGCGATCGGGGGAAGGGCGTACGCGCTGCAGGAGGCTTTCGAGACGGAAGGACGGCATTGGCCTCCCGGCACCGTCTTCCTCCCATCTGACGACTCCACGGAGGCGCGGATGCGAAGAGCCGGGCTGACCCGGCTGGCCACCCCCGCGAACAGTGGCCGTTCGACCTCCGGTCTCGACCTCGGAAGCGACCGCTCTTTGCCCCTCGAAGCGAGCCGCATCGCCGTGCTGATGGGCGAAGGGATCTCGCCGACGTCGTATGGGCAGGTCTGGTATCTGCTCGAGCGCCGCCTCGCGATTCCGTTCGACCCGCTTCCCACTGACGGCCTCACGGCCCGGCAGCTGGCGCGCTACGATGTCCTCGTGGCCCCGCCGGCCCGCTCCTCCGTGTACGATCGACGCCGGGACCTGCTCGCCGAGTGGGTGGAGAGTGGGGGGACGCTGGTGGCGATGGGGGAAGCGGCGCGCTGGACCGCTGGTGCGATCGCCGATCTCGCCGTTCGGGAAGAGGACACCACGGCCGTCTCGGACGCCGAGCGACTGCGTCGAGCTCTCCGCACACGGCAGGAGCGCCGCAGCGAACGGTGGGAGGATTCCGTGACCGGCGCGATCCTACCGGCCCGTGCGGACCCGGAGCACCCCCTGGCCTGGGGGACGGCCACAGGAGACCCGGACGGCCTCTACTTTTTGCTCCACCGTACGGATCTCTCGTTCGAGCCTGACGATCGCTCCGAGGCGGTGATCCACTTCCCACTGGACGTGAGCGAGGTGAGCGGCGTCATCGGCGAGCGAAAGCTGGATAAGGTCGCCGGCTCGTCGTGGCTCGCGACCCGTGCGATCGGCGAGGGACGGGTCGTTCTCTTCGCGGATGACCCCCTGTTCCGCCTCTTCTGGCGCTCGGCCTTCGCCCTGTTCACCAACTCACTGCTCTACGGCCCCAGCCTCCGCTGACGCGGCGGTTCTGCCGGCATGGCAGCGTCATCCTCGCGGTGCCGTTTCTTCGCGCCTTGTTGGCGGGCGGAAGCGGCTTATCGGCAGGAATGGCGGGCCTTCACGGGCACGAGCCTTGCCCCCCAGAACCCCGGAATCATCTAATCAGGGAGGGCATGGTGTGGGAGCACGACGATAGAGAGGGGCAGGAGCAGGAGCAGGAATCGTCCGTGGACGCGGCTCGTTCGGAGGGTGAGCCGACGGGCGGAGAATCGGAGTCGGATGCGGGAGAGCCGGCGCCCGGCGACGGCTCCGACGACGACGTTCGGTCGAAGAGGGACGTCAGGAGGGACGCCTGGGAGAAGGGGCTCTCGGAGTTTCAGGATGTCGTCGGCGACATCCTCGGGAGCATCCGCAGCATTCCCGCGGTCGGAGGGCGGTATCCTGGACACGATTTGATCCGGGTCCGCGGCGAGGGGTACTGGGTGTTCATGGACCTGCCGGGCGTGGAAAAGGCCGACCTCGAGGTCACGACAGCAGGAGATGACCTCACGGTGGCGGGGGAGCGCCGGCGACCGGAGGTACCGGCGGAGAGCGAAGTGCTCGGGTCCGGGCGCGACTACGGCCGCTTCGAGCGTGAGATCCGGATGCCCGGTGACGTGGACCACACCCGAATCCGTGCCAAGCTCGAGAGTGGAGTGCTGAAGCTCGTGTTGCCACGGCGCAGAGAGGCGGAGCGCACTCGGGTGGAGATCGAGGAGTGACCGCGCCTGATTTACTATCACACGTCATATGATAACACGTAAACATCTATATAGATTGATGATATAGGAGCCGCGAGAGCGAATGATACCAGCTGACAGGTTGACGGTGAAGGCGGCGGAGGCGCTGCAGGACGCGGCCTCCAGCGCACGGGCGGCCGGCAACCCCGCTGTAGAAGATCTGCACCTCCTGGAGGCGTTGCTCACCCAGGAGGGCGGTGTCGCGAGTCCCGTTCTGGCGAAGACGGGCGTGGACGTCCCGGGTCTCGAGGGAGAGCTCCGGGGGCGTCTGGCCCGGCTGCCGACGCAGACGGACGCGGCGCCCGCAGCCAGCCGAGAGCTCGGGCGGGTTCTGGACGAAGCGGACGCCGCCGCACGCGAGATGGACGACCTTTACGTCTCCAGCGAGCATCTGCTCCTCGCGTTGGCCGGCAAGGCGGCCAGCAGCACGCGTGAGCTGCTCGCGGAGCAGGGCGCGACGCAGGACACGCTGCGCGGCGCGATCGAAGGGGTCCGGGGACCGCATCGCGTGACGGATCAGGATCCGGAAGGGAAGTACCAGGCCCTGGAGCGCTACGGGATGGACCTCACCGAGCAGGCCCGCGCCGGGAAGCTGGATCCCGTGATCGGGCGCGACACGGAGATCCGTCGGGTCATGCAGGTGCTGTCACGCCGCAAGAAGAACAACCCGGTGCTCATCGGCGATCCGGGAGTGGGGAAGACGGCGATTGCGGAGGGGTTGGCACAGCGGATCATAGAGGGGGATGTGCCGGAGTCGCTGCGGGACAAGCGCCTCATCCAGCTCGACATCGCCGCGATGCTGGCCGGAGCCAAATACCGCGGTGAGTTTGAGGAGCGCCTGAAGGCCGCCCTCAAGGAGGTCACCGAGTCCGGTGGGAAGTACGTGCTCTTCCTGGACGAGCTCCACACCATGGTGGGCGCCGGCGCGGCCGAGGGGGCGGTGGACGCCAGCAACATGCTGAAGCCTGCGCTGGCCCGCGGGGAACTGCGGATGATCGGCGCCACGACGCTGGACGAGTACCGGCAGCACATCGAGAAAGACCCGGCGCTCGAGCGGCGTTTCCAGCCCGTGCTCGTCGGTGAGCCGGGCCTCGAGGAGACGATCGCCATCCTCAGAGGGCTCAAGGAGCGCTACGAGGTTCACCACGGCGTCCGAATCACGGACCCCACGCTCGTGGCGGCAGCCCGTCTCTCGGACCGATACATTGGCGACCGCTTCCTGCCCGACAAGGCGATCGACCTCATCGATGAAGCGGCGTCGCGCCTTCGCATCGAGATCGACTCGATGCCGCAGGAGATCGACGATGTGGAGCGCCGCGCGACTCAACTGGAGATCGAGCGGGAAGCGCTGCGGGACGAGACGGATCCCCGCAGCCGGGAACGCCTGGAGCTTCTGGAGGGCGAGCTCTCCGAGCTGAGAGAGCGTCTGGCGGGCATGAAGTCGAGCTGGATCACCGAGAAAGAAGCGATCGAGTCGGTTCACCGGACAAAGCGGCAGATCGAAGAGGCGAACCTGGGGGCCGAACAGGCCACGCGAGCCGGCGATCTGGCGCGAGCTGCCGAGATCTCCTACGGACAGGTCCCCAAGCTCCGGGAGGACCTGGAGGCCGCCGAGGGTCACCTGGCCGAGGTGCAGGCGGCGGGAAGCTATCTCAAAGAGGAGGTGACGCCGGAGGATGTAGCGGAGGTCGTCTCCTCCTGGACCGGAATCCCCGTGTCACGGATGATGGAGGACGAGAAGCAGCGCCTCACCCATCTGGAGGAGCACCTGCACCGGCGGGTCGTGGATCAGGCGGAGGCGATCACGGCCGTCTCGAATGCGGTGCGGCGCAGCCGTGCGGGATTGCAGGATCCGAATAGGCCGATCGGCAGCTTCATATTCCTCGGACCCACCGGCGTCGGGAAGACGGAGACCGCCCGAGCCCTGGCGGAGTTCCTATTCGACGACGAAGACGCGATGGTGCGGATCGACATGTCCGAGTACATGGAGCGTCACGCCGTCTCGCGTCTCATCGGTGCACCGCCCGGGTACATCGGCTATGAGCAGGGCGGCCAGCTCACCGAGCAGGTCCGGCGCCGACCCTACAGCGTCGTGCTCTTCGACGAGATCGAGAAGGCGCATCCCGAGGTGTTCAACGTCCTCCTCCAGATCCTCGACGACGGCCGACTCACGGACGGCCAGGGTCGCACGGTCGATTTCCGCAACACCGTCCTGATCATGACGAGCAACATCGGGAGCGCCAGAATCCTGCAGCAGACGGCCGCGGGACGCGACTGGAGCGCGATCGAGGAGGAGATCCGCCAGGCTCTTCATGAGCACTTCAAGCCGGAGTTTCTCAACCGGGTCGATGACGTTCTCGTCTTCAAGCCGCTGAGCCGAGAGGACCTGGGGTTCATTGTGGACCTCCAGCTTGCCCGCCTCCAGCGCACCCTCGCCGAACGTGAGATCGGCCTCGAGGTGACCCCCGAGGCCCGGCAGCGGATCGCGGACGAGGGCTACGATCCGGCCTTCGGGGCTCGGCCGGTGAAGCGCGCGATCCAGAGGCTCGTCGCCGATCCGCTGGCGATGGCTTTCTTGGAGGGGATGTTCGGGGATGGAGACGGCGTGCGGGCAGACGTAGCTCCGGACGGCGAGGGGCTGGCCTTCGAGCGGGAAGGCACCGCGGTCCGAGTCCCCGCCGAAGGCGACCCGGAGTCCGCTTGACCGGAGAGGCTCGCCGGCGCTATTTGCGAGGCATGACGGTCATCGGAATCGGGGGACGGAAGCTATGGTTGGCGGCGCTCGTCCTCGCCGGCTCGACCCTGGCGATATCGCTTCCGGGGTGCGCCTCGAAGTCGAGTGCAGGCACGACTCCGTCAGGGCAGAGCGCGAGCACCGTGTACGGCGCTTCAAGCGCCGAAGAGGCGGTTCGCTCCTTCCTCGACGCGGCGCAGGCGCAGGAGTACAGCCGCATGCGCCGGCTCTTCGGCACCAACGGAGGCCCCGCCGAGAACGCGTGGGGAGTCCAGGAGGTGGAGCAGCGGATGGTCGTCCTCTCCGGGATGTTGCTCCACCAGGCCTACTCTCTCCGGCCTCTGGAGCTCGGTTACCTGCGAGAAGACCAGCGGGGGTTCGTCGCGACGATCATCGGGACCCGATACGGCAACGCCAACATTCCGATCACCGTTGTTTTGGCCGATGGACGGTGGTACGTGGAGCAGCTGGGCGTGAGTTCTCTCGTCGGCGAAGGCTAGCGTATCGCCCGGCGCATGCCCGAGCCGCGGTCGTACCAGGCGGAGAGACGCTCCGGTCTCACCCCCAGGTGGAAGGCGGTTCGGAGGATCCAGTGCAAGGCCACGGTGCGCCAAAAGCCCCTGTCTTCCCACCGCCGCCGCGAAGTGCGCGCGGTGGCGTCGATCCTCTCGAAGCGCCCGATCCCACGTAATCGCCTGACGAGGGTCACGTCCTCGAACAGAGGATAGTCCGGGAATCCGCCCGCCTCCCAGAAGCGGTCCCGGCGAGCGAAGATCGCCTGATCGCCCGTGGCTGTCCGGAAGATCCGTGTACGCAGGTTCACACCGGCCTCCAGGAGTGCGTATCGGGTGAAACGGTCGGCGGGCGGCTGGACCCGGAAGCGGTGACAGCCGCCCGCCACGCCAGTGCTCGAGAGGGCATCGGCGATCTTCCGGCCGCTGCACGCTTCGACGCTCGTGTCCGCGTGCAGGAAGACGAGGACGTTCCCCGCCGCTCGCTTGGCCCCGGCGTTCAGCTGCGCGCCCCTTCCTCCCGTCTTCAAGATCACGCGCGCGTGCCTAGCGGCGACTTCACGGGTTCGGTCCGCGCTCCCGCCGTCCACGACGAGTATCTCGCAGTCGTCGCCGTATGCCGTCCGCGCCGCGACGATCGTTTCCGCGATCCGCGTTTCCTCCTCGAGAGCCGGTATGATGATGGAGAAGCGCGGGCGGGGCATGTGTTTTCTTGGCTGGGTCGATCGCGGTGCAGTTGGGCCGATCAGCGCTCGAACTCCACGAGCTCGATGAGGACGCCTCCAGCCGTCCGGGGATGGAGAAAGGCGACGCGGCGTCCCTCCGCTCCGCTTCGAATCCCTGGTGGAACGAGGATGGCGCCGGCTTCTTCCGCACGAAGTACGGTCTCCTCCAGATCGGCGACGCTCAAGCAGACGTGATGGAGGCCCGGACCCCGCCGATCCAGAAAAGCGGCAATAGGCGAGTCATCGCCCGTCGGCTCGAGGAGCTCCACCCGACCACCTCCACGTCCGAAGAATGCGACCCTCACGCCTTCCGAAGGAACCTCCTCGCGCCCCGTCGGGTTCTCTCCCAACAACGCCGCGTACAGGGGTATCGAGGTTTCCAGGGAGTTGACCGCGATTCCGAGGTGGTCGATTTTGGGCACGCCTCTTGGCTCGGTTGCGGGGACCGACGATCGGCCGGCGGGAACGAACGTTACCACCAGCGCCCTTCGTGACTCTCAAGCGAGAGGCATACTACGTCGGGTACCCGCGTTTTTCTACCGAGATGACGACTGGAGAGATGATGACCACGGATACCAAGCTGGTCACGATCACGGACGACAACTTCGCGACGGAGATAGAGTCCCACGAGGGCCTCGCCATGATCGACTTCTGGGCCGCATGGTGCGGGCCCTGCCGGATGGTGGCCCCCGTCGTGGAGGAGCTGGCCGAGGAGAACGCAGACTCGGTCAAGGTCGGGAAGCTGGATGTCGACGAGAACCAAAAGACGGCCATGCGGTTCGCCGTGCGCTCGATCCCCAGCATCCTGTTCTTCAAGGATGGCCGCCACGTCGACACGGTCGTGGGGGCGGTGCCGAAGGCCGCACTCGAGCGGAAGATCCAACAACACAGCTGAGAGCTCACGACGGGGGCAGGCCCTCTCGCGGCGAGGCCGGATCCCCCTGCAAGGCTCTCCATCGAGGTCGACGCCTCCCTGTTCCCAAACGTGGAGCGGGAGGCGTTGTTGTAGGAATGGAAAGCGCTCTCTATCTGGTCAGTACCCCGATCGGCAACCGTGCGGACATCACGGATCGGGCCCGCCAGGTCCTCTGCGAGGTCGATGTCGTCTACGCGGAAGATACGCGGCGTACCGGCCGGCTCCTCGGCTGGCTCGGTTCGGAGACTCGGTTGCGCTCGCTTCACGAGCACAACGAGGTGGCTCGGATCGCCGAGATCCTGGATCTCCTCGAGAACGGCGGGAGCTGCGCGCTCGTTTCCGATGCCGGTACGCCGGTTGTCTCCGACCCGGGGGCGCGTCTGGTGCGGACGCTTCTCGAGAGTGATGGTCGAGTCGTTCCGGTTCCCGGCGCCTCGGCGGTCACGGCCGCCCTGGCGGCGTCGGGCTTTCCAGGCGACCGCTTCGCCTTCCTCGGCTTCCCGCCTCGCCGGACTTCCGACAGGGCGGCGTGGATTCAACTCCTGGCACGGCTTCCGATGACGGTGGTGGCGTTCGAGTCACCCAAGAGGATCGGAGGGCTCTTGGGCGAGCTCGCCGCGGCCGGCCTCGGCGCGCGCTGCTGCGTGATCTGCCGGGAGCTCACGAAGCTCCACGAGACGATTCGGCGAGGCACCGTCGCGGAACTCGCGCCGGAATTCGGGGAACAGACCAGGGGCGAGATCACCCTTGTGCTGGAGGCCGCGCCGGAATCGGCTGGATGGGAGGACCTGCTCGACGAGATAGAGCGGGAGGCCCGGCAGCTGGGAGAGCGGGGCCTGAGCACCCGTGACATCGGAGCGAAGCTGGTGAAGGCCTTCGGTGTACCGCGTAACGTAGCGTACGACTTCGGGCTGCGTTTCGGTCGCGCCGAGGACCGGTCCTAACGTGTGGAGAGCGGGGGGTCGTGCAGGTTGAGAGCCGGATGATAGATCGGCAGACCGGGACCGAACTGGCCGGCGTGCGGTCGAGCGCGGACGCCTTGCGCCGCCTGGCGAGCCTCGTCTCGGCGGCCCTGGGGGTGGGAACCCTGGGTGCGGCCTTTCTGCTCGCGACGCTCACTCCGACCGCATCGGGGGGGGGGCGGCTTCCGGCGGTGCTCCTCCAGGTGATCGGCTTGGCCGCGCTCGCAATCCTCCTCTCCCGGGTCAGGCGGAAGGCGAGGGCCGAGCTGAGCCTCGATGCTCTCACCGCGGAGGCCGAGAAAGCGACGGGGCTGCGCGATGGCGAGCTCCGGGCTGCTTTCGAGTTAGGCCCTGTGAAGCCGGGAGAGTCAGAGGAGCTGGTCATCGCTCACCGGCGAAGCGTGTCGCGCGAGGTCGCGGGCCGTTCGGCCTCCGATCTGTTTCCCGGCAGCAACAGGCGCTGGCGTCTCGGCGTCGTCGCCGGCACCGTCGCAGCCTCGGCGGCGATCGGACTGGTCGTGCTGTCAGCTCTCGTCCGACCCGTCCCCACAGCGCACGCGGCACGCCTCTGGGCCGCGCCGTGGCGAGCGCTCGCGTCGGTGCCGGTCTCCGAGCTCCGCGTGTTCGCGCCCGCGAGCGTCCCGCGAGGAGAGACGGCGCCCCTGCGCGTATCCGCGCAGGGGCGCTCTCGCGTGACGTTGTTCGAGCACGCTGCCGGCGAGCCACCACGCTCTCGTGAGCTGGATGTCGACCCGGCCAGCGGAGCGGCCGAGGTCCGAAGTGAGCCGATCCGAGCCCGGACGCGGTTGTGGGCCGAGGATCTGGCCGGCCGGGCGAGCGGGATCATCGAAATCTCTCCTCTGGACCCGCTCCTTCTGAGGGATCTCTCGCTGGAGCTCGGCTATCCGACTTACCTCCTCCGGCCCTCCGAGCGTCTGCAGCGCCCTTTCTCAACGCTCGCGATTCCGGAGGGCACGACGGTACACGTACGGGGGGCAGCGAACGGCCCTCTGAGTGAAGTCACGCTGGCTCCGCCCGGCGATCGGCCGAGTGACTCGCCCGTTTCGTTCACCGTCGACGGCGAGAGGTTCGGCGGCCGCTTCCGACCCCGGATGAGCGGCGAGTGGCGTTGGGGGATCATCTCCGCCGCTCGAACGACGGGCTTGGTCCTTCCCCCACCTCTCGAGATACGAATTGTGCGTGACAGCCTTCCGGATGTCCGGATCCTCCACCCGGATGGAGATCGGGCCCTCGGTTCGACGCTCCGCCTTCCGCTGGTGGTCGATGTTCGGGATGACATCGGTATCTCCGAAGTCGAGTTGGTAGGCTGGAAAGTATCGGCGACAGGTGCGGGCGTGACCGTGACCACATCGATCGCCCCGCCGGAGCCCGCCGCGCGCATGATCCTCAGGGCAGTCGTGGAGGGGGGTGAGCACGAGCTACTCCCCGGCGATACCCTGTACTACTTCGTCCGCGCTCGCGACGCCCACCCCGGACACGCCCCTGCTAGCTCCGACACCATGCGCGCGTTCCTCCCCACGCTGAGGCAGCTTCGCGAGGCGGCGGCCCTCGGCGCGGATTCACTGGCCCGTGCCGCTGGGCAAACGGCCGAAGCGATCCAGGACCTCGAGCGGCGCGCGCGTGAGGCGCAGGGAAGAGCCCGTGTTGCCCTGGCCACGGAGCAAGCTTCCGGGGCGCGGTCCTCCCGAGGCGAGCGCGATGGCGGCCTCTCCTACGAGGCGACAGAGGAAGGCCGGGACGTCATCGAGCGTGCGGAGAGGCTCGAGCGGGATCTGCAGGACTTGACGGATCGGGCCGGAACGCTGCAGGGCTTGTCGGAGGCGTTATTGGATGCGGGCCTCCGCGAGGAGATGGGTAAGCTCGAGGAGCTGTATCGCCGCCTCCTTGAGTCTGAGCTAGGGGAACGGATAGGCGCGCTCCGAGAGGCGCTGCGGGACCTCCGTCCGGAGCGGCTCCAGGCGGCTCTCGGGCGACTCGCGGAGGACTCCGGGCGGTTACGTGAGGATCTGGAGCGGAGCGTGGCCATCCTGGAGCGAGCAGCGCTGGAGCAGGGCGTGAAGTCGGCCCGAAACACCGCGGAGGAGCTCGCGCGGCGGCAGGATGCGATCGCGCAGGCTTCCGAAGTGGATGAAGCGTGGCGTCACGAAGAGGAGACGCTTGCCTCGGATGCCGAGCAGCTAGGTCTCCTGATCGAGGAGCTGAGCGAGAGGTTGGGTTCCAGTCTGAGCGCGCGCGCCTCTGCCGAGGCTGCCGATTCCGTGCGGGCTGCCGGAGAGGCGGTTTCCGAAGCGGCCGATAGAGCGAGGGCGGCGGCGTGGTCGGCCGGACCCGAGGGCGAGCCGCCGGGCGAGCGCGCGCAGGGGAACCCCGCCGAGACCGAGGCAGGCGAGGCGGCCGAGCGGCTGAGCGAGGCGGCTGCCACGCTGGCGACGGCCGAGGAGGCGCTGGGCCGGGACTGGAATGCCGAGGCCATGGAGGCGCTCGAGCGCGCTCGGCGTGAGGCACTCGCGCTAGCCACGGAGCAGGAGGCGCTGGCGGAAGGGTACTCGGGATCGGCGGGTGGGCTCGACCGGACCACCCTTCAGGGCCGCCAGGCGGCGCTCCGGGGTGGTCTGGACAACCTGTTCGGGAGCCTAGCTGAGGCGGGCCGGCGAACCGCGCTTTTGGACCGGGGCTCTGCCGTGGCGGCGACGGAAGCTGCGGGGCGGATGGATGATGTGCTGTCCAGATTACAGGATGGCTCCGCACAGAGGCCGACCCGAGGAGAGGCGACGGCCATCGCCGAGGCACTGAACGAGCTCGCCGCCCGATTACTCGCCAGTGCCGGGGCCGTGCAGGCAGCCGGGTCCGGTAGTGGCACGGCCGAGATGCTCGAGCAGCTGGCTCGAGCCGCCAGGATGCAGGAAGGACTCAGCCGCGAGGGTGGCTCTCTCCTGTTCCTGCAGGAGGGCGGACGGCCCGTCGGCTCCCGTATGGAGCAGCTGGCGGAGGGGCAGGCCGAGGTCGAGCGCAACCTGCGAGAGCTGGCGGAGCGAGCGGGAGATCGAGAGGATCTCCTGGTGCGGCCGGAGGCTCTGGCGCGCGAAGCGGGCGAGTTGGCGCGCCGCCTTGAGTCGGGCGGCCTGAATCCCGAGACCGTGAAGCGGCAGGAGACGCTGTTCCGCCGTCTGCTGGACGCCGGGCGGTCGCTCGAACGGGAGGATGAGGAGCCCGACCGGCGCGAATCCCGGCCCGGTGCCGATCTGCCGTCGGAGGTGCCGCTCCTCGATCCGGCGGTTCTGGCGGGGCCGCGCTATCCACACCCGAACGAAGCGGTTCTACGCGGGCTTCCGCCCGCCTACCGCTGGATGGTCCTGGACTACTTCGACCGGCTGAACCGGGTGGCGGAAGAGCCGGAGGAGCCAAGCCGGCCGTGATGACCTCTGCATGCCTGCGGACGTTGGTTTTCATCCCACTCGTGCTTCTGGTCTCGTCTCCCGGTCTCTCGGTCGCGCTGGCTCAGCGGACGACCCCTCCGGACGAAAGGCGGCTCGTGGAGTGGGCCGCGCGCCTCGATGCCGTCGATCGACCGGACGAGGCGATCTCGGTTCTCGAGGGCCTCTTGGACGAGCGCCCGGCTTCCAGACCGGGGCTGGCTCTCCTGCTGGAGGTGGCAGCGCGTCGGGAACGCGTCGCTCCCTTCCTTCCCCGTTTCGCGCGCGCGGGCGGAGACGAAGCTGCCTCGGAGGACCTGAGGCGTCTTTGGATCGATGCCCTCCTGGCTGCCGGCCTGGCCGACTCGGCTCGGTCCGTCGCGGCGGGATGGGCAGAGGCTCGACCGACCGAGGCCGGTGCATACGTCGCGTGGGCGAGCGCGGAGTTGGCCTCCGGAGACCCCGAAGCCGGCGCTGAGGCTCTCCGACGCGGGCGACGGAAGCTGGGCAGCCGTTCGGTTTTCGCGGTCGAGCTCGGCACTCTCTCGCTCCAGATGGGCGATTACAGGGCAGCCGTAGACGAATGGGTGCGGCTGACGGTGACGGATGGAGATGCGGCGGTGCTGGAGGAGGCGGTGGGTGGAGATGACGACGTCCGCGACGCGTTCGTAGATGCCGTCGCGGCCGCCGTGCGTGGGATGCCGCCGGCCGCCATTGTCGCCGCCTCGCATCTGATGCTCCGCTTCGGCGTCCCCGAGCGTGCCGGTGAGCTGGCACGGGACCTGGAGGGTCGCCTGCCTCTCCCCGAGCGCAGTGAGTTTCTGGCGCGATTCGCCGAGGGGGCGCGCGCATCGGGGGCCCACAACCAGGGTGCCTGGGCGGCGGAGCGGCTCGCAGACCTCATCGCCGACCCCGTCCGGCGTGACAGATGGCGCGCCTCTGCCGCCAACATGGCGTTCCAGGCCGGCGATTCCACGCGTGCGCGCAGAGCGTTCGATCAGCTGCTTCGGAGCGTTGCTCGAGGAACCGACGTGCACCGCGTCTCGGCGAGCCGCCTCTTCAGCCTCACGCTTTCTGAGACGGGCCGCGCGGAGCTGATGCTGGCGGACTTCCAGCGGACCTACCCGCAGCCGGAGTCGGAGCTGGTCGAGATGCGGATCGAGCTAGCCCGGAGCTTCGTTCGCGCCGACCGGTTGTCCGACGCCGAGCGAATCCTCGTGACTGGCACCTCGATCACGCCGACCGGCGATGTCGTGCTGCATGCCCGGCTGGCGCTCGAGCTCGGGTACGTTCGCCTGTACGTCGGGGACATGGTCGGCGCCATCCGGGCACTGGAGGATGCCACGAGCGCCACCGCCTCCGAGGTCGGCACCCGTACCTCCGCGATCCGGTTGTCCGGCGCCCTGGCCAGCTCGGATTCCGCTACAGCCAAACGGTTCGGTCATCTGCTTCATTTGATTGCTCGCCGGCCGACGCCGGCCGAGCTCGAGGAGGGTCTCCGCGAGTGGGAGTGCGGAGACACCTCGCCTGAGACCATGGCGCTGGCCGCCTCCGGCTTGGACGAGGCAGGCTTCGCAGCTCAGGCAGTGGCTCTTCGAGAGCGCTTGATCGACCGGTATCCGGTGGCTCCGGAGTCGCCCGTCGCCCTGTTGGCGATCGCGAGACACGAGCGAGCCCTGCAGCCCTTCGGCGACGCCGCTTCCTTGCCGGTGTCTCGATTGGAGCGGCTGATCCTCGCGTATCCGGAGAGCGCCGTGACGCCGCTGGCTCGGCGCCTGCGCGCCGAGTGGCTCGCCACCTCGCGCTCGGAGGCTGGGGGCGGATGAGCGCGCTCTACATGCGCGTCGCCTTGGCCGTGCTCGTGGTGCTCGCCGTGCCCGCCCGTGGATCGGGCCAGCTGCTGGTACCGATGGACGACGCTCAGGAGAACCACCTCAAGGCCTACGGGCTCGCCTACAAGGTCTTGGAGGCGGAGGAACGGGCCGATTGGCTTCTGAACTACCGTGACGGCTCGTTCATCATCCCGGACATGCCGGCGGTCCGGCGAATGGCAGCCCTGATGGGCGTGGCCGTCGAGCCGGTCGGTCCGGCCGAGCTCGCCCGGATCCGAGCCGAGATCGAAAGCTCGAATATGGAATCGGTTCCCCTCGAGCGGGCTCCGAAGGTGGCCGTATACAAACCGCCGAACAGCTCGCCGTGGGATGATGCGGTGACGCTAGCGCTCGAGTACGCGGAGATCCCCTACGAGACCGTCTGGGATACGGAGGTGCTGGCAGGGAGGCTGTCCGATTTCGACTGGCTCCACCTCCACCACGAGGACTTCACCGGCCAGTACTCGAAGTTCTATCTGACTTACGCGGGCACGGAATGGCTGCGGGAGGCGGTCGAGCGCAACGAGGGAGTGGCTGCCGAGTTCGGGTACCCGAGCGTTCCCGAGCTGAAGAAGGCCGTTGCTCGGGAGATTCGCGCGTACGTGGAGGGTGGAGGCTTTCTGTTTGCGATGTGCACGGCGACCGAGACCCTGGATCTCGCTCTCGCGGCCCGGACGACGGACATCGCGGCTTTCTTCGCGGACGGGTCGCCGGTGGACCCGGCGGCTGACCGAACGATGGACTGGGGCCAGGCCATGGCTTTCGCGAACGCGGCCCTCGTTCACGAGCCCTCGATCAGTGCGTTCAGCGACATCGATGGGCACCAGGTCAACACGCCGCAGCGACTCCCCCTCTCCAGCTTCACGCTGTTCGACTTCAGCGCGAAGTTCGATCCCGTGCCCACGATGCTCACGCAGAGCCACGTTCGAGTTCTGCCGGACTTCTACGGTCTGACGACATCGTTCCGCCGGGCGCGCCTGAAGCCAGGCATGATCGTGCTGGCCGAGGGGGGAGGTGGAATCGCCAAGTACATTCATGGAGTCTATGGAGAGGGGACGTTCACGTTCTATGGCGGACACGATCCAGAGGACCCGCAGCACCTGATCGGAGATCCGCCGACAGATCTGGAGCTCCGGAGGCATTCACCGGGCTATCGGTTGATCTTGAACAACGTGCTGTTTCCGGCTGCCAAGAAGAAGGAGTTGAAGACGTGATCAGAGAGCGGGTTCCGGCCGTCGGCGAGCTCCGTCACATTTGCGCGTCTTTCTTGTCCGTCGACGCGACGCTCTGAGCGCCCTCTTTGTCCTCCACGCTCGTTCCCCCGCCCGACGTCGGACGCCCAGAGGCGGAAGATCCGGATCCCGTCCGGACGCCGCCGGAGGGGGGCGTGCGCAGCCGCGACGCCTACAGCCGCGCGCTGCCGTGGGCCCTGAGCGTCTCGCTCCTCGTCCACGTGCTGCTGGTCCTCTTCGTTTCGCACCTGCTGGACCTGAGCGAGCGCGGTTTTCTCGGACTGCCACCTGAGATCCTCCCGCGGCCGGATGGCATCGAGGTCGTGGACGTGCCCACGCCCGATCCCCTGGAGCCGCTCAGCGAGCCGGAACGTCCCGATATCCGGCCCGGCGAGCAGGAGGTCATCCAGGTCGTGCCCGGAGAGCCGGACGAGGTGGGCGGTGCAGAGGCAGAGCCGGAGAGACCCGGGCTGACGAACGCGGAGCGCCTCAGGGCACAGTTCACCGATCGCCGACTCTGGGTTCCTTATCCCGATGAGCAGTGGCCCGCCCACGTTGCTCAGGCGTACGCACGGGCGGACAGCGCCGTGCGCGCCGTACTCCGCGTCTGGTTGGACAGCTTGAACCTGTCGGAGGAGGAACGCCGCAGGGCGACGGAGTGGACGTTCGGCGACGGAGACGAGAAGTGGGGCATCTCCGACAAGGGCCTCCACCTCGGCGACATCACGATCCCGATCCCGTTCGGCGCGCTCTTCGGGTACAGCATGTCCCCGAATGCCCAGAAGACGCGCGAGATGATCCGCCAGTTCAACGAGATCCGGCAACAGGACATCGAGACCGACATCCGGAAGGAGCGCGACGAGGCCCAGAGGGAAATGCGAAGGCGCACGCGAGAGGAGGTCGAGAGGCGCGAGCACGATACGACCGAGGCGACGCCTCCCGACACGGCGGACGGCTAAGGAGCCAGTCCGAGTAGTGGGGCACAGGCTCCCCGGGAAGCGCGCCCTGGTTGGATTTCCGTATCGTCGCCGTTAAACTCCCCCCGAAGCATCCTCGGAAACCAAGCCACTCTGGATAGCGGCCGACCTTGAGCCAGAAGCTCGACTCCAGATACGACCCTGCGGGAATCGAAGCGCCGATGTACCGGCGGTGGGAAGAGGCAGAACTCTTCCACGTGCCCGCCGAGCGGGTGGAGCGGCCGTACGTCATCTCGATTCCCCCTCCGAACGTGACCGGCGTTCTGCACATGGGGCACGGGCTGAACCACGCGATCCAGGATGTGCTGATCCGCTGGCGCCGCATGCAGCGTTACGACGCGGTGTGGGTGCCCGGCACCGACCACGCGGGAATCGCGACCCAGAACGTCGTGGAGCGGGAACTGGCGAAGGATGGAGTGTCGCGCCGGGATCTCGGCCGCGAGGCGTTCGTCGAGCGCGTTTGGGCGTGGGTGCATGAGTACGGCGGTCTGATTCTCGAGCAGCAGCGGAAGATCGGCGATTCCTGTGACTGGAAGCGGACCCGCTTTACGCTCGATGAAGGATTGTCGAGAGCCGTCCGGGAAGTGTTCGTCCGCCTGTATGAGAAGGGCCTGATCTACCGGGGTGAGTACATTATCAACTGGTGTCCTCGCTGCGGGACGGCGCTCGCCAACGAGGAGGTCGAGCACCGCGACGAGCCGGGCAAGCTGTACCACATCCGCTATCCGTCCGCCGTCGAGGGCGAGGAGGGCGTGGTCGTCGCAACGACCCGTCCCGAGACAATGCTCGGCGACACGGCCGTGGCTGTGCACCCCGACGACCCGAGGCATGCCGCGAGAATCGGCCACGACCTCGTGCTGCCGCTCGTGGGCAGGAGACTGCCGGTGATCGCGGATGAGTACGTGGACCTGGAATTCGGGACGGGGGCCCTCAAGGTGACCCCGGCTCACGATCCGAACGACTTCGAGATCGGCGAGCGACACGAGCTTCCGCGTGTAAACGTGCTGCAGGCGGATGGCTCGATCTCCGCCGAGGCGCCTGAGGCGTATCGAGGACTGGACCGGTTCGAAGCCCGCGAGCGTGTTCTGGAGGATCTCCAGGCCGGAGGCTTCCTGGTCGAGGTCGAGGATCACCTCCATTCGGTGGGTCACTGCTACCGATGCGGCACGGTCGTCGAGCCTTGGTTGAGCGAGCAGTGGTTCGTGCGGATGAAACCGTTGGCCGAGCCCGCCTTGGCCGCGTATCGGGACGGCCGGCTCCGTTTCCATCCGGAACACTTCGGCAAGAAGTACCAACACTGGATGGAGAATATCCGGGATTGGTGCATCAGCAGGCAGCTCTGGTGGGGGCACCGCATTCCCGTCTGGTACTGCAATGCGTGCGGTGCGGAGATCGCCTCGCGCGAAGACCCTCCGGAGTGCCCGGAGTGCAGCGGTGACCTGCAGCAGGATCCGGATGTTCTGGACACCTGGTTCAGCTCGGCGTTGTGGCCGTTCAGCACTGTCGGCTGGCCGGACGAGACCGATGACCTGAAGGCGCTCTACCCCACGAACACCCTGGTGACCGCTTCGGAGATCATCTTCTTTTGGGTCGCCCGGATGGTGATGATGGGTCTAGAGTTCATCGGCGAGCTCCCGTTCACGGACGTGGTCATCCACGGGACCGTCCGGGACCACCTCGGACGGAGGATGGCCAAGTCCATCGGGAACGGCATCGATCCGCTGGAGGTCGTAGAGCGCTACGGCGCCGACGCGATGCGCTACACGATCCTGAGCGGCGCCGCGATGGGGACCGACATCCAGCTCAACTATCAGGATCTGGATGCCGCGTTCGCAGTGGGCCGAAACTTCGCGAACAAGATCTGGAACGCCGCACGCTTCGCCTTGCCGTACCTGAGCGAGGAGGATCTTGCGACGAGCCCCGATGATCGCGAGCTAGAGCTGGCGGATCGGTGGATTCTGAGCCGGTTTCGCGGCACGACCATAGAGGTCACGGAGGCGCTGGAGGCTTTCCGGCTGCACGATGCGGCGTCGGCCGTCTACCAGTTCGGCTGGCGCGAACTGGCGGATTGGTACATCGAGTTGGCGAAGCCGCGGCTCGGAGGCGAGCGCGGCGAAGCCAGCCGATCAGCGGCTTCGACGACCCTGGCGCACGCGCTGGACGGTTGGATGCATCTCCTGCACCCGATCATGCCCTTTGTCTCCGAGGCGATCGCTACGCGTCTGCCGGGCCGAAGCGAGAAAGACACGATTGTGCGAGGACCGTGGCCCGAGCCACCGGACTCGTGGGAAGACGCTGCGGCAGAGGCCGCTTTCGCGGAACTCCAGGAGCTGGTCGGTCAGGTTCGGAACCTCCGGGCCGCGTACGGGATCGACCCGAGTCGGCAGCTCACAGTTCTCGTGCGCGGAGGACGGGAGGTTTTGGCGGAAGCGATGGCGGCCGAACGGCAGGGAATCTCCGGACTCGCCCGAGCCGTGTTCCAGGAGGCGGAGGACCTTCCCACCGAGCCCGGCGCACATGCCGTGCTGCAGTCGGGGGCCGAGCTCTTCCTGCCGCTCGCCGGCGTCGTGGATGTCGGCCGCGAGCTAAGACGGCTGGAAAAGGAGTTGGCCCGCCTCGAAGGCATCCTGGAGGGGTCACGATCGCGGCTCGAGAGCCCGGCGTTTCTGGAGAAGGCTCCTGCGGAGGTGGTAGCGCGCGAGCGCGAGAAGCAGACGTCGCTGGAGGAGCGCCGAGATCTCCTCGTCGACAAGAGACGCGCGCTCGGAGAAGGTTGAGGCTGTATCGAGTGCTGGACGCGTTGCCCCACCGATCGAGAAGACTAGCCGGCACAGCCGTCGGCCTGACCGCGGCGGCGCTCGGGGTGGCCTGCGCCAGAGAGGAGCCGCCGCCGGGAGCACACCCGGATCGAGTCCCGCCCTCTGTCCGCGAGTTCAATCCCGACAAGAACTCGATCGTGCCGGGCTTCGGCGGGAGTGCCGAGATTCGGTTCGACGAGCCGATCACCGGCGCCAGGAACCTGCAGCAGAACCTGGTCGCGTCCCCGGCCGACCGGTATCAGGTGTCGTCGGGCTTCTCGAACATCAAGATCAGTCCATCCGACGGTTGGGCCGACGGCGTCGTGTACTACTTCCAGATCCCCGAGGGCATCGCCGATCTTCTCGGGAACCGCACCGATGAGCCGATCGAGCTGGTCTTCTCCACTGGACCGGAGCTGTCCGCGACGCGGGTCACGGGCGAGGTTCGTCAGCGCGTGGATAGGGAAGCCGTTTCACCGGGAAGCGTGCTCTTCTACAACCTGGCCGGCGACTCGATTCCGTACGGCGCCCTGACGGATCGGCAGGGGGAGTTCGAGCTGCCGTACCTGCCTCCCGATGAATACTGGTCCTTTGCCTTCCAGGACCTGAACAACAACCTCCGGCTCGAGCGGCTCTTCGAGCCGTACGACAGCGTGCGTCTTGAGCTGGAGCCGGAGGGGAGCGCGGTATTGGCCTTCCGGATCGTCGAACCGGACACTACGCCGCCGCTTCTGGGCCTCATCCAGGGCGTGGACGACCTCGCGCTGGAGCTGCAGTTCGACGACTACCTGGACCCCGAGCAGGACTTCTCCGCCGCGGGCCTCATCCTGCGGCAAGTAGAGAGCGGGGCGAGATGGGAGGTCGAGGAATTGCGCCTTGAGGTGGAGGTGCCCCGAGGACGACAGCGGCGCGGGGACAGGGCTCCGGCGGAAGCCATCCGGGACACGGCGGCCACCGAGCCCGCTCCTCCGGACTCGGCGGCAGCTGAAGAAGAGGAAGAGCCCTCGCCGGATGACGCTCCCCCGGAAGCCGACTCCCTGGCTGCCTCCGCTGAGGAGACCGAGACACCGGCGGAGGGCGGCGGCCAGGCGGACACGCTTCCCGAGGAGGAGAAGCTTCCCTCTCAGACGCTGCGAATCCAGCTCGCCACACCTCTGGAGTCGGGGACGTACCGCCTGATCCTGGACAGGATCGTCAACCTGCGCCTCCTGGAGGCGGGGGTCGACACGACGTTCTCCTATCCCCTGATGGAAGCGGAGGGGGAAGAGCAGGACGGTGCAGAAGAGCAGGACGACGGGGCCGAGCAGGATCAGGGAAACCCGGCTGATGAACCGGATGAAGGGGGAGAGGGCGGAGACGAGGGCGCGAGCCCGTGAGCGACCTCCGACGAAGCATTCCGTCTGTCGATGCGCTCCTCGCCGACGACCGGGCCGTGCGTTGGTCGGCGAGCTTCGGTCGTGACGAGGTGAAGCGGGTTCTTCGTGAGGTGATCGCGGACCAGAGGGTCCGGGCGACGAGTGGCCGCTCCGTCCCCGACCCGACCGCGATCCTGGAGACGACCGGAGCCCGGCTCCGCGAGCAAGCGGTCCCCGGTCTCCGCCGGGTGCTCAACGGGACGGGCGTCGTCCTCCACACGAACCTCGGCCGGGCTCCTTTGGCGTCTGCGGCTCTCGAGGCGCTCGAGCCGGTCGCGGGCGGTTACAGCAACCTGGAGTTTGACCTGGCGACCGGGCGGCGCGGCAGTCGCTACGCGCATTGCAGCGACCTCGTGCGGCGTCTCACCGGATCCGAGGCGGCGCTCGTCGTGAACAACAACGCGGCGGCGGTCTCACTCGTAGTGAACGAGCTGGCCCTCGATCGCGAGGTGATCGTCTCGCGCGGCGAGCTGGTCGAGATCGGCGGGTCGTTCCGCATCCCCGAGATCATCGCCCGTAGCGGCGGCGACTTGGTGGAGGTGGGTACGACGAACCGTACGCGGATCGAGGACTATCGCCGTGCCATCGGGCCGAAGACCGGCCTGATCCTCAAGGTTCACCCGTCCAACTACCGAATCCGGGGCTTCGTGGAGGATGTGTCTTTGGCGGAGCTGACGGCCCTGAGTCGGCGGGAAGGCGTTCCGGTCGCCAACGATCTGGGCTCGGGTCTTCTACTCTCCGATCTGCTGCCCCTGCCCGCGGAGCCGGGTCCCAAAGAGGCCGCGGCTGCCGGAGCGGATGTCATAACCTGGAGCGGCGACAAGCTTCTGGGAGGGCCTCAGGCGGGAATCATCCACGGTTCGACGGAGATCGTTAGCCGCCTGCGGGGCAACCCGCTCCTTCGCGCCTTCCGCGTCGACAAGCTGACGCTGGCCGCGCTGGAGGCGACGATGCGTCTCTATACGAACCCGGCTGCCGCAGGCGAGCGGATCCCGGCCGTGGCCATGTTGAGGGAGCCTGCCGGATCGGTTCGGGCGCGCGCCGAAGCCGGGCTCGCGTTCTGTTCATCCGAGGTGAGGGAGGCGCTGGATATCAGGCCGATGCACTCGGTCGTGGGAGGCGGCGCGTACCCGGAGGTGACCCTCGAATCGGCCGGTTGGTGCGCCGTGGGCCGGCGGCCCGATTCGCTGGAGAGCCGCTGTCGGGCGGCGACGCCGCCCCTCATCGGCCGCATCGAGGACGATCTGTTCTGCGTGGACTTCCGCACCATACGTCCCGGTGAAGAGAAGGAGGTCGCGCGCGTGGTATCGGAAGCCTGGGAGGTGCCGTGAGCGAACCCCTTCGCGTCGGGGTGCTGGCATCCGGTTCGGGGAGCAACCTCCAGGCTCTCCTGGACCGCTTCAACCTCGGCGATGACCCATCGGCCCGCGTCGTACTCGTGGTTGGCAGTCGACCCGGGATCCGGGCGCTGGACCGGGCGCGAGAGGCGAAAGTGCGGGCCGAAGTGCTGCCAGCGACGGCCGAGAATCCCGAGGAAGACCCGGAGAGCGATGAGGCGTTTCTGCTGCGCCGCGTCGGGGAAACGGGCGTCCGGCTGGTCGTGCTCGCCGGATACCTTCGGCTGATTCCGGCCTCGGTCGTGCGCGCGTTCTGGGGCCGGATGATCAACATCCACCCCGCCCTCTTGCCATCCTTCGGCGGTCATGGCATGTACGGTCGGCGGGTCCACGAGGCCGTGATCGACCGAGGCTGCAAGGTGAGCGGCGTCACGATCCACTTCGTGAGCGAGGAGTACGATCGGGGCCCCATTGTTGCTCAGTGGCCGGTCCCTGTCATGGAGGGTGACGACTCCGACGTGTTGGCCGCTCGGGTGCTGCGGGTGGAGCATCGCCTGCTCCCGGCGGTCGTCTCGGGCATCGCGCGGGGTCGGCTGAGCCTGTCTGCCGCCGGTCGCGCCGAGTGGGTGCCTCCGCTCTATGGCGCCGAGACGTTCAGAGCCGGTCCGGACGACGGGGTGACGGCGCTCGAGTCGGTGAGGTCGGTTTCCTCCGGCCGCGCCGAGTGACCCCGACGAATACCGAACAAAAAGATGGCTAATATGGCTGAACAGAGGACCGCGCTCCTCAGCGTTTCCGACAAGACCGGGGTCGTCGCGCTGGCGCAGGCTCTCGTGGACCGTGGGTGGCAGATCGTGTCGACCGGCGGCACGGCGGCCGCACTCGTCGAGGCGGGGATACCGGTCCGCTCGATCGGAGAGCTCACCGGCTTTCCCGAGATGCTGGCCGGCCGGGTGAAGACGCTCCACCCGGCGGTGCACGCCGGCATCCTGGCCCGTCGGTCGATTCCCGAGGACATGGAAGGCCTGGACCGAGAGGGAATCCAGCCGATCGATCTCGTGGCCGTGAACCTGTACCCGTTCCGACAGACGGTGGCGAGGCCTGACGTGACCCTGGCGGAGGCGGTCGAGCAGATCGACATCGGAGGGCCGACGCTACTGCGCGCGGCCGCCAAGAACCACGGGGACGTTGTCGTCGCTTGCGATCCGACGGACTATGAGAAAGTCGTCGCGCTGCTGGACGCGGAGGCGGAGGGCGAGGAGCACGGCGACCAGAGACGGCGTCTCGCCGCCGGCGTTTACGCTCATACGTCAGTCTACGACGCGGCGGTCGCGAGCTATCTGCGCTCATTCGGGCTCGAGGTGAGCGGCCCTCCAGCGGAGGCGATCGTCTCCCTGGTCCGGATCCAGGAGCTGCGCTACGGGGAGAACCCGGATCAGGCGGCCGCCTTCTACCGGGACGCGTCGAGGCGGCCGTCTGGAGCGGCCGCGCTGAAGCAGCTGCACGGCAGGGAGCTATCCTACAACAACCTGCTGGACGTGGATGGCGCCCTGGGCGCAATCGCGCCGTATCTCGGCGCCTCTCGGGCGGCCTGCGCGATCGTTAAGCATACGACGCCCTGTGGGCTGGCCGTCGGACGCTCGACCTCCGAGGCGTTCGAGCGAGCCCTGGCCTGCGACCCGGTGTCGGCGTTCGGCTCCACCGTCGCGTTCAACCAGCCGCTCGCGGAAACGGTGGCGGAGGCGCTATGTGAGTTGTTCGTGGAATGCCTGATCGCCCCCAGCTACGCGGAGGCTGCCCTGCGAATCCTCACCCAGAAGAAGAACCTTCGAATTCTTGCGCCCGAGGATGGAGATCTTCAGGCCCATCCAGGGCATCTCTTCCCGGGCATGGATGCGCGAGGGGTTCAGGGAGGATTGCTGCTGCAGACGGCGCCGATCCCGGCGACCGCCGAGGAGCTGGCAGCCGGCGAAGGCGTGACCGCCCCGACCCAAAGGCAGCCCTCTTCCGAGGAGTGGGAGGACCTGGGGTTCGCCTGGGCTGCCGTGCAGAGCGTGAAGTCCAACGCGATACTTCTCGCTCGCGGGGGTGCCACGATCGGGATGGGCGCCGGTCAAATGAGCCGCGTTGATGCGGTCCGGCTCTCGGGCTGGAAGGCCGGTAACGCGGGACACGAGACGGAGGGGTCCGTGCTGGCGTCGGATGCGTTTTTCCCGTTCCGAGATGGGATCGATGCGGCGGCCGAGCTCGGCGTCCGTGCCATCGTCCAGCCGGGCGGCTCCATTCGCGATGACGAGGTAGTCGCGGCGGCCGACGAGCACGGCATCTCCATGGTGATGACGGGCCGTCGCCTGTTTCGCCACTGAATCTCTCCCACGGCGACGCCGACCAAGGAGGGAGGGCCATAGCCAAGGTCCGCAGGGAGAACGATTCTTGACGATATCCCTGACGGCCCGTATTGTCGCCCCTCGTGAATCTCTTCACTTGAGATCCAACCCGCAGCCATAGCTCACGACGACATGACCGACGGGCGCCCAAGGGTCCCGGGCCACCGACGAATCCTCATGTTCGCGGCGCTGGCCATCGCCTCGGTGGTGGCGGCGTGCGGCGGTGATTTTCCCCAATCATCCCTGCGTCCCCAGTCCGACGTCGCGCGGGAGATCGACTCCCTCTTCCGGGGCATCTTCTGGTGGGCCATGGCTGTTCTCGTGGTGGTCGAGGGCGCCCTGATCGTTGCGATCATCCGCTTCAGGGAGCGCCCGGGCGCCCCGAAACCGCGACCTGTGCACGGACACACGCTCCTCGAGATCGGCTGGACCCTGGCTCCCGCGATCATCCTCATATTCATCGGCGTCCCCACCATGATCACGCTGTGGCGCATCGATCGTCCGCCCGAACGCTCCGAGGTTCGGGTGGAGGTCGTCGGGCATCAGTGGTGGTGGGAGTTCAACTATCCCGATCTGGGGATCACGACGGCCAACGAGCTGCACGTGCCGGTGGGGAAGACGGTGGATCTGCGGCTGCGCTCCGCGGACGTGATACACAGTTTTTGGTTCCCCCGCGTCGCCGGGAAGAGGGACCTGGTCCCCGGCCGCGTGAACCAGCTCTGGTTCACGCCGGACTCGGTGGGCGTCTATCCGGGCCAGTGCGCCGAGTTCTGCGGAACCTCCCACGCTCTGATGGCGATGCGCCTGCACGTCGAGGCCGAGGAGGACTTCGAGCGCTGGGCCGAGCAGCAGCTCCGCGAAGCGGTCGAGATCGAGGAAGCGGGGGATCCGCTCGTGAGCGTTGGAAGGGATCTGTTCTTCGGGGCCGGCGGCTGCATCTCCTGCCACCAGATCAGGGGCACGGTGGCCGCGGGGGTCCTCGGGCCGGACCTCACGCACGTGGGCGGCCGTGAGACGATCGCGGCCGGCGTGCTGGAGAACACGCTGGACAACCTGGCGTTCTGGATTAATGAACCACACGAGGTAAAGCCAGGCAATCTTATGTTGGATATGGGATTGACAGATGAGCAAGCCAGACAAGTCGCGGCCTACCTCTTAAGCCTCGAGTAGCCGGAATGGCGACAGCGGACGCAGCGGTTCACTCGGAAAGGAAAGCGGGCGGCACCTACGCCGGCGGTCTGTGGAGTTGGATCACGACCGTGGACCACAAGCGGATCGGGATCCTCTACTTCCTCTCCGGCCTCTTCTTCTTCCTCGTCGGCGGGCTGGAGGCGCTGCTGATCCGGCTTCAGCTGATGGTGCCGGAGAACAGCTTGCTGAGCGCAGAGGTTTACAATCAGCTCTTCACCATGCATGGCCTGACGATGGTTCTCTTCGCCGTCATGCCGATGGCGGCGGGCGCCTTCAACTACATCGTGCCGCTCCAGATCGGAGCGAGGGACGTCGCCTTTCCGCGCCTGAACGCGTTCAGCTACTGGCTCTTCCTGTTCGGAGCGCTCCTCCTGAACGCGAGCTTCTTCCTCGGGGGCGCCCCGGACGCCGGATGGTTCGCGTACGCGAACCTCACCTCGAGCCAGTTCTCGCCGGGTCACGGGATGGACTTCTACGTACTCGGGCTCGCGTTGGCCGGCACGGCCTCCATCGTCGCCGCGCTCAACTTCATCGTCACCATCATCAACCTGCGGGCACCCGGCCTCACCTTCATGCGGCTGCCCCTCTTCACGTGGATGACGCTGGTCGTGTCGTTTCTGATCATCTTGGCGTTCCCGCCGTTCACGATCGGCACGATCTTTCTCCTCTTCGACCGGATGTTCGGGACGCTCTTCTTCGAGCCGTCGGGGGGAGGTGACCCCGTACTCTGGCAACACCTGTTCTGGATCTTCGGTCATCCGGAGGTCTACATCCTGATTCTGCCCGCCTTCGGGATCATCTCGGACGTCATTCCGACCTTCTCGAAGAAGCCGCTCTTCGGGTATCCGGTGGTCGTTTACTCCGGCATCCTGATCGGCTTCCTCGGGTTCGGCGTGTGGGCGCATCACATGTTCTCGGTGGGTCTGGGTCCGATCGCGAACTCGGCGTTCAGCGGCTTGACCATGCTCATCGCGATCCCCACCGGCGTGAAGATCTTCAACTGGATCGCGACGATGTGGGGTGGGTCGATCCGCTTCCGGGCGCCGATGCTCTTCTCGATCGGCCTGGTCGCCATGTTCACGATCGGCGGGCTCAGCGGCGTCATGCACGCGTCGGCGCCAGCCGATCTGCAGCAAACAGATACCTACTTCGTGGTGGCACACTTCCACTACGTGCTCTTCGGCGGAACGATCTTCGGCTTGTTCGCGGGGATCTACTACTGGTTTCCGAAGGTGACGGGGCGCTTTCTGGGCGAGCGGCTGGCGACGGCGCACTTCTGGCTCTTCTTCATCGGGATGAACCTGACCTTCTTCCCGATGCACTTCGCCGGGCTCCACGGGATGCCGCGCCGGACGTTCACGTATCCGGCCGGTCTGGGTTTCGAGGGCTACAACCTGGCCTCCACCGTAGGCGCTGTGACCACGCTCCTCGCCGTGCTGCTCTTTCTGCTCAATTTCCTTCGAAGCCTTCGTAGCGAGGCGACCGCCGGCGCGAATCCGTGGGAGGCCTCCACACTGGAGTGGGCGACGAGCTCGCCGCCGCCGGTGCACAACTTCGACGTGACGCCGGAGGTGACGAGCAGGGATCCGCTGTGGCACGACGGCATCGCGTTCCCCGCCGTCCGGGAGGAGTTCCACATGCCCAACCCGTCCTATTGGCCACTGGTCGTGGCGGGCGGAATCCTGATGGCGGCGGCCGGCGCGCTGGTGGGACTCCCTGTCGCCTTGCTCGGAGTCGCCGTGGCGCTGGCCGGGATCTACGGCTGGTCCTTCGAGCCGATCCACTGAGACCGCGAACGAGCTAGGGTGGCAATGGAGAAGGGGAACTAGCGCAAGTGGAGCGCACGAGCACCGGGGTACCCAACGAAAAGATGCTCATGTGGGCCTTTATCGGCTCCGAGTGTATGCTTTTCGGGTCCCTGATCGCGACCTACCTGGCGTACCGAGGCCGGAGCATCGTGGGGCCGTACGAGGAGGAACTCCTCAACATCCCGTTCATCACGGTCACCACGTTCGTGCTCCTGATGAGCAGCCTGATGATGGTCCTCGCCCTGTCGGCCGTGCAGCGCGGAGATCCGCGCAGCAAGCTCTTTCTTCTTCTGACCGCGCTTCTCGGGTTGGTCTTTCTAGCAGGCCAGGTGTTCGAGTTCAACCACTTCGTGCACGAGGGCCTCGTCCTCGGCCAGAACCTCTTCTCCGGCACCTTCTTCCTCACGACCGGCTTCCACGGTGCGCACGTCACGGTGGGTGTCATCTGGCTTCTGACGCTATGGGCCATGGCCATGCGCGGCAGGCTCGGGCCCGAGAAGTCCCTGAAGGTGGAGGTGGCGGGTCTCTACTGGCACTTCGTGGACGTCGTGTGGATCGTGCTCTTTACCGTTATCTACCTGATGTCCGGGGCTTCGGGCGCCTGAGCGGGCGACGAAAGGAGCGAGCGATCGGATGGCGAGCGAGATGGCCCACGGCGCGGAGGCAGGCGGTCTGGACGGAGCGATGACCCACGGATCGCACGAGGAGCCCCACGCCTCGAGCCGCACCTACATCGCGATCGCCCTCGTGCTGGGAGTGCTCACCGCGCTCGAGGTGATGGTGTTCTACGTGGAGGCGCTCGCCCCGGTGCTGGTGCCGATTCTCCTGGTGCTCTCGGCAGCCAAGTTCGTCCTCGTCGTCGGCTTCTTCATGCACCTGAAGTACGACACCAACATCCTGCGCGGGCTCTTCATCGGGCCGTTGGCGATCGCGGTCGCGATCATCGTGGCGATGATGGCTCTCTACGGGTACTTCCTCTAGGCTTCCGCCGAGCCCCGTCGGGGCCGCGTCGGCCCGAGCCTCGACGCACGCCATCACGATCGCCGGGCCTCATCCGCTCGGAACGCTCGACAGCGCGTAGAGGAACAGGTTGACCCCCATTCGGAACGCCTCCTCGCGCAGCTCCTCGGGGTCGCCGTGGACCGCGGCATCCTCCCATCCGTCGCCCAGGTCGCTCTGATAGCTGTAGAAGACGACCAACCGCCGCTCCAGGAAGATCCCCCATCCCTGCGCGGGAAGACCGTCGTGCTCGTGGATCTTCGGCAGCCCGCCCGAGAGGTTGTAGAAGAGATGGAAGACGGGGTGGTCGAGGGGGACCTGAACGAGCTCCCGGTTCGGGAAGACGCGGCGGATCTCCCGGCGAAACGATTCGTCCAGCCCGTAATTGTCGTCGGCGTGTAGGAAGCCGCCCGCCTCCAGGTAGCCTCGAAGACTCTCGACCTCCTCGTCGGAGAGCCGGAAATTGCCGTGTCCGGTGAGGTAGAGGTAGGGGTGATCACGCAGGTCTGGATCCGTGAGCCGCACGTCCACGGGAAGTGAGGAGACCGGGACGCCGGTTCGGAGGCGGATCTGGGCCAGGAGGTTCACGAGGCTCGAGGGGTTGGCGTACCAGTCGCCCCCTCCGTCGTAGTGGAGGCGGGCGATCGTGACGGGCGCCGGGCCCGTGAAGGGCGCCAGAACGAGCGCCGCGAGCGCGGGCAGCGAGGCGCGGGCTCCGAGCCCCGGCCTCAGCACGTTTCGGCGAGCACGGCCACGGCGGCGACGAGCGCCGCGGAGAGGAGAACCGCCTGCAGCTGCCACTCGCCACGAGGCTGGCGCTTGCGGCAATGCGGGCAGTGGTGCGTGTGGTCCGGAATCATGACCTCGCAACCCTGGCACTCTTTCATCGCTCCGCCTCCTCCTGGTCAAAAACGTGGCACGTGCTCGTACCGCCGAGTAGGATACCGTTTACCCGAACCTCTCAACCAGGCCCAGGCGAGATGTCGTGAAGCGATACGCGGCGTACGATCCGCCCGAGTACTTCAACTGGTCACCGGACCCCGCGTTGCTCGGCCAGTACCGCAGAAAGATCGAGGAACAGCCCCGGCGGCTAGCCGCGGTGAGTGCTCTCTCCCCGGCGGACCTGCTCGCGCTCTACCGCGGCCTGCTCCGCTTCCGTCTGCACGACATCGCTCTCCAGCGTTGGGTGAAGCAGGGTGTTCTCTCCAAAGCCTGGCTCGGAACCGGAGAGGAGGCGGTCACGATAGGTGCGGTGCACGCTCTGAGGCGCGAGGGCGAATCGGGCGACGTCGTTGGCCCGATGATCCGTAACGCAGGCGCCTGTCATGAAATGGGGATGCCGCTCGCTGACATGTTACGCGGGTATCTCGCCACCGCAGACTCTCCGACGCGCGGGAAAGATCTCCACATCGGCGGCCTGCAGTACGGTATCGTCGCCCCCGTCAGCATGGTCGGCTCGCTGGCGGCCGTCATGAACGGATTCGCCCTCGCCTTCAAGAAGCGGGGCGAGCCCCGGGTTGCCTTGACCTGGATCGGCGATGGGGCGACTAAGCACGGCGAGGTGCACGAGGCGCTTAATTTTGCGGCCGTTCAGCGATTGCCGGCCGTGTTCATCATCCAGAACAACCAGGTCGCGCTCGGCACGAGGCTCCGTCAGCATCATCTGGCCGCCGATTTCTACGGCTGGGGCCGGGCGTACGGGGTCACCCTCCTGGAGGTCGATGGCAACCACGTCCTGGATGTATACGCGGCGTGCCGTCTGGCGACGGAGAGTTGCCGAGCCGGCGAGGGGCCCGTCTTCATGGCGGCCGAGACGTTCCGGATGGGAGGTCACGCGACACACGATGTGCGGGAGGCGCGCCGGACGTTCGACTCCTCTCTCTTCGAGACCTGGGGACGGCGAGATCCGATCGGAGTCTTCGAGGAGTATCTGGCAACCGGTCCCGCGCTTGCCGGCGGCGAAGGGTCGGACCCGGCGGCGTGCGAGGCGCTCAATCGGCGGATGCTCAAGGACGTGGAGCAGGAAGTCATCGCGGAAGTCGAGCAGGCCGCCGACGAGGCTCTGGCGAGCCGGAGTGGTGGCATGCCGGACCCCGAGGAGACGAAGACGGACGTTTACGCGGGTCCATGCGAGGTGCTACGAAAGACATGAGCGGAACCGGTGATCGATTCGAGTGCGAGCTCGAGGTGAACGGCCGCCTCTATCGCGCGACGGTGGCATGGAGGGGACCGGAGACGGGATACGGAGTCCTCTACTTCTTCTCCTCCGAGGCGGCGGTGGGCGACCGAGGCGATCGGCGCGCGCTTCTCACGCCGGAGAGGAACCTCCGGACCCTGGGGGAATCGACCCTGCTCCCGCTCTACGAGGCGGGAAGGCCTCTCACGGAGACGGAGCGTCGCTTCGCGGCTGCGGACGGTCGCCACTGGCTGGCGCAGAGCCGCGGGCCGGTATGGGCCGGCCGTTCCGGGGCGGAAGGAGGATCCGGGATCCTGTTCACGAGCCTCGAGGGTGAGCCGGAGTCGCTGCGCGCAGCCGGCGGACATGTCGGCGAGATGTCGGATGAGGAGCTCTCCGCGCTGTGGAGTGGGGCAGCGCAAAGCCAAGCGACGGCGGAGGCCTCTGCGGAGGAACGCAACGAGCGAGCTCCGGAGGAGGCCGACGAGCCCGCGTGAGCGAGCCGACCGATCCTGATCCGGTTCGCGTGTTCGTCTACTTCGACTATTCCTGTCCTTACTCCTACCTGGCCGTCACCCTGCTGGAGACGGCGGCATGCACGACACCGCTGCGGGTTGTCTGGCGGCCCCTGGAGACCAGGTCCGAGACGGGCACAGAGGGCTTGGCAATAGCTCCTGTCGACACGCGCTCGGGAGCGGAGGGGGAGGTGGAGAACTCCGCCGATCCCGACTGGCCGGAGCTCGGCGAGAGGGCCGCCGAGCTGGGCGTGCCCCTGTATCGGCCCGAGAAGTGGCCGGCCACCCGTGCAGCGCTGCAGGCGTCGGAATTCGCTCGAGATCTATCCGAGGAGGCTCACCGCAGGCTCCACCGAGCGATCTTCCGCGCCCACTTCGTCAGAGGGATGGACATCGGAAGGGTCGATCATCTTCTCCAGCTGGCCACGGAGGAGGGGATCGACACCGAAGCGCTGGCGGCGGCGCTGGAAGATGGCCGCTACCTGGAGGAGCTGGCGCGAACGGAGTCCGAAGCGGAGCGATACGGCATCCACCAGACACCGGTCTTCCTGTTTGAGCGCTTCAAAGTGGTGGGTGCGGCTCCCACCGAGGTCCTGTTGGAGGCGGCGCGGCGAGCAGTCGTCGACTGATGGGAACGGTCAGGGGGGGTTGCCGCCGCTGAGCTCGGTGCGGGCCGACCGCACAACGGTCGTTAGAGTGTTCCCATCCCTCGGATACGTGGCGAGTCCGAGGCGGCCACGGTCCGACCAAGCACCGCGGCGCGCGAGAAGGCCGATCAGGCGCTGAGCGATCACCCGCGCCCCTTCGGCCGACGTCTCGGGGAGGCCGACGGCGAACAGGTCACGCCCATAGCTGCCCACGAGGTCGAACTCGCGCAGGTTGCTCAGCAGAATCCGCCCAGCTCGACGGTCCACCTCCATTCCCGCATCCAGAAGCAGAAGCGAAAAGGAGCGCTCGAAGCGACGGCATCGCTTCAGCTCCGCTGCCGATGCCACGTCGAAGGCTTCGCGCGGAAAGATCTCGTCGATGGGACGCCCCGATCGTCCGTCCCCGCTCTCGGCGACCCGCTGAGCCTCGCCCACCGGCTGCTCCGGCGTTGCGACGGTCGGACGCGGAGCGGAGACAGGGGGCTCGGGCGGCTCGATGGTGAGACCGGGGGCCGGATGCTCTCCTCCACGAGGCGCGTCTGGCCGGGAAGGCCGCTCCTGCGGTCTCGGGAGGTCCTGGTGTGGGGGCGTCTCATGCCGGGTCGGTTCCCGGCTCGAAGGCGAGCGCGGAGGAGTCTCACCGAGACTCAGGACATCCTGAAGCGCGTCGTGAAGCGATTCCAGCAGGCGCATCGCCTCATCGAGCCGTGACGGCGACAGGGCTTCCGGCTCACCTCGGCGGTCGCGAGGCGAAGGTTCCGGCCCGGCTCGCGGATCGGCCGCGTACACCGATCGGACGTCGCGGTCGGCGTGGCGAGAGGGCGCGAGATCGAGCTCCGGTTCGGTCTCCAGCTGGTCATCCGTTCGCAGAAGGAGTTCGAGCGAGCGAAGCTGAGACAGCCCGGCTTCCAGAATGGCGCCCAGCGCAGCGAGCCGCGCGGGATCACGGTCCACCTGGAAACGATGCCACTCCGACACGAGTCTCTGCAGAACGGTGTCGAAGAGACCGCCTGGCTCGCCGAACTTTCGGGCAAGGGCGGGCGCGACCTCGTGACCCATGAGTCTCCAGTCTCTGCTTCCGTTGGTTTCGAGCCGCCAAAGCCGTGACGGCTACGATCCTCGAAACCTACCCCGTAGCGCGGGATGCCCGAAAGATCCAACCGCGGTAGGTTGCTCGCTGTCGGTCGCACCTGGGCGACCTCGAAGATCACCTGGAGCGACTCTCCTTGCTACGAGCGACCTTTCTGGGCACGGCCTCGGCTCGACCCACGGTACGGCGGAACGTCTCCGCCATCGCCGTGCAGCGAGAGGGGAGCCTGTTTCTCTTCGACTGCGGCGAAGGTACCCAGAGGCAGATGATGCGCTTCGGTGTCGGGTTCACCGTCGAGGCGATCTTCGTGACGCACCTGCACGCCGATCACTATCTGGGCATCACCGGACTCCTTCGAACGATGACGCTGCAGGATCGAACCGAGCCGATAAACATCTGGGGACCGCCGTCCAGCAAGGAGAAGTTGGGTCTGGTGGTGGAGCTCGGCGGCGATCGAATCGGCTTCCCGGTGCAGGTCGGGGAGCTCGCTCCGGGCGAGGAGATCTCCCAGGACGGCTATGCGATCCGTGCTTTCCAAACGAGGCACACCTCCGATTCGATGGGCTTCTCCCTCGAAGAAGACCGCCGGCTGGGCCGCTTCGACGTAGATAGGGCTCGCGAGATGGGCGTCCCCGAGGGACCGATGTTCGGTGCCCTCCACCGCGGCGATGCTGTGGAGCTTCCCGACGGCCGCGTGGTGCGACCGAATGACGTCGTCGGATCGCCGCGTTCTGGCCGCAAGCTCGTCTATACCGGAGACACCGGACCGGGCCAAACAGTGGTGGACGCGGCGGAGGGGGCCGATCTGCTGATTCACGAGTCCACCTTCAGTCTCGACGAAAAGGAGCGGGCACGCCGAACCGGGCACTCGACGGCGGAAGATGCCGCCAGGACCGCGAAGCAGGCGGGTGTGCGCGAGCTCGTGCTGACGCACGTCAGCGCGCGCTACTCGGAGCAGCCGGAGCAACTGGAGAAAGAGTCGCGCGCCATCTTCCGGCCGAGCCGCGTGGCGCACGATGGTCTGGTTGTGCAGGTGCCGTTCCGCTCGGAAGAGGATTCCGCGAAGCCGGCCAGTCGAGGGTGATTTCGATCGAGACGCCGGGCGACAAGTCGATCTCCCACCGCACCCTGATACTGGCCACCCTCGCCGCCGGCCCCTCCACCGTACAGGGGATCCTGCGCTCCGTCGACGTGCGTGCCACGGCCGAGGCGATGCGCCAGCTCGGCGCGTCGATACGCGAGGAGGGCGATGAGACCCGGATCGGCGGCCAAGTGCAATGGCGGGCTCCGGAGGAAGAGATCGACTGCGGCAACAGCGGCACGACGGCTCGGCTGCTTCTGGGCCTGCTGGCCGGTCTCGGGATCCAGGCCGTGATTCGGGGCGACGCATCGCTCTCGCGTCGTCCGATGGACCGGGTCGTGTATCCGCTCCAAGCGATGGGCGCGCGGATTCGGTACCTGGAGAGCGAGGGGAGGCTTCCCCTCGAGCTCGATGCTCGCCGTTCGGGCTCTCTGCGCTCCTTAAGGCACCGTCCTCGGATGGCGAGCGCCCAGGTCAAGTCGTGCATTCTCCTCGCCGGCTTGGCCGGGAGGATCCGGGTCGAGGTCTCGGAAGCGCGGGCGACGCGCGACCACACCGAGCGGCTTCTCGACGCGATGGGAGCGGCCATCGCCGTCGATCGGTCCACGGACGGCGGAGCCGTGGTCTCCTTGGAGCCGGACCGGAAGCCCGCCGGGTTGTCGCCCCTGCGTCTGAGGGTACCAGGTGATTTCTCGTCGGCCGCGTTCCTCCTCGCGGCTGGGTGGCTCGGGGCGGGAGAGGTCCAGGTTCTACGCGTCGGCTTGAATCCGACGAGGACGGGGCTGCTGGACGTTGCGCGCGAAATGGGGGCGCGCTTCGACCTGGTCGAGGAAGGCTTCGAGGCCCGCGAGCCGACTGGCAGGGTGAGGGCTATGCCATCGCGACTGCGTGGATTCGATGTGGATTCCCGGGCCCTGCCGCACCTGGTAGACGAGATCCCTGTCCTGGCTGTCCTGGCGGCCCGGGCCGTTGGGGTCTCGCGAATCCGGGGTGCGGAGGAGCTGCGACTGAAGGAGAGCGACCGGCTCGCCGTTCTGGCGGGGAACCTCGGGCGCCTGGGCGTCAGGTGTCGCGAGCGCGCCGACGGGTTGGAGATCGAGGGAACCGACGCGCCCCTTGCTGGTCGGGTGCGATGTGCAGGAGACCACCGGATCGCGATGGCGTTCGGAGCTCTCGGTGCGGCACCAGGATGCCGGATCTCGGTGGACGAGGCGTCGTGCGTGTCGATCTCCTATCCATCCTTCTGGCAGGATCTGGAGCGCATCTCGGGCTCGGAGGCGGCGTGAGCGGAAAGGTCATAGCGATCGACGGTCCGGCAGCTTCCGGCAAAAGCACGACAGCCCGGCGCGTAGCGAAGCGTCTGGGCTTCCTGCACGTGAACTCCGGGCTCTTCTACCGGGCGATCACCCGGGTGGCGCTTCGAGAGGGGTTGATCGGCGAGTCGGAACTTCGCTGTCGGGTGCCGGAGCTGGAGATCGAGCCGGTGATCGGGGAGGGGTTCATAGATGTTCGAGTCGAGGGAGAGGCGGCGGGAGCGGGGTTGCAGGGTCGCGAAGTGTCGGCTCACGTCTCGACCATCTCCGCCTACGGCTTCGTTCGGGACCGGGTGCTTACCATGCTCCGAGCAGCGGCAGAGCTTGGGGACGTTGTCTGCGACGGGAGGGATATCGGGTCCGTCGTGTTTCCGGGTGCGTCGCTGAAGATCTTCCTCGTCGCCGATGTACGGGAGCGAGCCAGGCGCCGTCTGCTCGATTACCGGACCGATGCATCGGATGAGACGATCTCGGCCGAGGCCGAACGGCTCGGCGCACGCGATCGAGCTGACAGCACACGCGAGAGGGCGCCGTTGATGCGGGCTCCAGACGCCGTGGAGATCGACACCACCAACCTCACTCCGGACGCCGTGGTAAGGCACATCCTGGATCTCGCCGCCGAGCGCGGATTAGGCGTTCGGGCCGGTTGACTGAGCGTATGACCGCGCCTATTCTAAAGGGCTTGAGTTGGCTCTACATGTCCAAACTGTGGCAGCGAACCCTTAACCCAAAGAGCGGCCCCCTCGACGCGGCTGGGTGACGAGCTGACGGCTCGGTACCGGCCGATTGTTTTTTGCCGTCAGCTGGCGGTCGCGTAAGAAAACGGAACCAACCGTCATGACTGAGGAACGGACCGACCAGAACGGAGCGCCCGTGGCCGAGGCCGACGTGGGCGCGGAGGAGCGACTCGACGCCGAGTCGGTGCAGGCGGAGACGGAGGGCGTGACGTCGGAGGCCGAGATCGTTGAGGCCGAGGCACCGCCCGAGACCGAGCGGGCCGATGCGGAGACCGACGAGGCGTCGCCCGAGACCGAGCAGGCCGATGCGGAGACCGACGAGGCGTTGGCAGAGCCGGCGACGGAGTTCACGCCGATGACGGAGTTTTCCGCCGCGGACGAGGAAGTCTCGTATCTGGACATGGACGATGGCGAGTACTCTTCCGAGGAGTACGCGGAGATGCTCGCGATGTACGATGAGACGATGCGCGAGATCGCCGAGGGCGAGATCGTGCAGGCGACGATCGTTCGGATCACCGACGGTGCGGCGATCCTCGACGTCGGCTTCAAGTCCGAGGGTTTCGTGGCGCTCGACGAGTTCCGCGATCCCTCGGAGCTCAAAGCCGGCGACAAGGTCGAAGTGTTCCTCGAGAGCTTGGAGGATCAGGAGGGGGTCGTTGTCCTCTCGAAGAAGAAGGCGGATTTCCTCCGCGTCTGGGAGAAAATCAAGACCGCCTTCGACGACAATCAGCCCGTTCCCGGGATGATCAAGCGCAAGATCAAGGGAGGGGCCACCGTCGATATAATGGGGGTGGACGCTTTCTTGCCCGGGTCGCAGATCGCTCTCCGGCGCGTCCACAACATCGAGGATCTGATTGGTACGGAGTACGACTTCAAGATCCTCAAGCTCAACAAACGTCGCCGCAACATCGTCGTTAGCCGGCGTGTCATCCTCGAGGAGGAGCGAGCCGGGAAGCGAGATGAGCTCAAGGAGGAGCTCGAGGTCGGCCAGATTCGCACGGGTGTGGTGAAGAACATCACCGACTTTGGTGCGTTCATCGATCTCGGCGGCATGGACGGCCTGCTTCACATCACCGACATGTCCTGGGGACGCGTCGGGCACCCCTCAGAGGTGTGCGACATCGGCCAGGATCTCGAGGTCAAGATCCTCGATATCGACTGGGATCGTGAGCGCATTTCGCTCGGACTCAAGCAGCTGCAGCCTTATCCGTGGAAGGACGTCGCCGAGAGGTACCCAGTTGGAACCAGGGTGCGGGGCAGGGTGGTGTCGATCACCAACTACGGCGCGTTCATCGAGCTCGAGAAGGGTGTGGAAGGGCTCGTCCACATCTCCGAGATGAGTTGGACGCGCAACGTGAGACACCCCTCGCAGCTCGTCGCGATCGGGGAGGAAGTCGAATGCGTGGTGCTCCGCGTCGATGAGGAGGATCAGAAGATCTCCCTCGGAATGAAGCAGACGCAGGAGGATCCCTGGCTCTCGCTCCCGAACAAGTATCCTCCGGGAACGCGCATCAAGGGCGTCGTCCGCAATCTCACCTCCTTCGGCGCCTTCGTGGAGGTGGAGCCAGGAATCGACGGGCTCGTGCACATCTCCGACATGAGCTGGACCCGGCGGGTGCAGCATCCCTCCGAGGTGATGCGAAAGGGCGAAGAAGTCGAGGTGATGGTCCTTTCGATCGATCCCGAACAGAAGCGGATCTCGCTCGGGCTCAAGCAGACGGAAGAGGATCCTTGGTACGAGCTGGCACAGCGGTACGACCCGGGCAAGGAGGTTTCCGGGCAAGTCGCCCGGTTCGTGGACAAGGGGATCGTCGTGGACCTGGGCGGTGACGTCGAGGGATTCGTGCCCGCCAGTCAGTTGGGCGTAGAGGAGATCGCCGATCCGTCGGAGTTCTTCGACGAGGGTGAGGATTTGGAGCTGAAGGTGCTCGAGTCCGATCCCGTCAACCGTCGGATCGTGCTCGCCGTGACCGTCGTCCCGGAGCGGAAGGTGCGGGTCGAGCCCGAGGTCGAGGACGTGGAGGCTGAAGCCGAGGTCGAGGAGGTGGAGGCTGAAGCCGAGGTCGAGGACGTGGAGGCCGAAGCCGAGGTCGAGGAGGTGGAGGCTGAAGCCGAGGTCGAGGACGTGGAGGCCGAAGCCGAGGTCGAGGAGGTGGAGGCTGAAGCCGAGGTCGAGGACGTGGAGGCTGAAGCCGAGGTCGAGGACGTGGAGGCCGAAGCCGAGGTCGAGGACGTGGAAGCCGAAGCCGAGGTCGAGGACGTGGAGGCTGAAGCCGAGGTCGAGGACGTGGAGGCCGAAGCCGAG
>Ga0255057_10000012_pt1 | contig 97089 bp, 102 predicted proteins | sample Cases_109_6_MG_FD_189022 | JGI IMG/M metagenome (GOLD analysis project Ga0255057, IMG submission 189022) | Seawater microbial communities from Amundsen Gulf, Northwest Territories, Canada - Cases_109_6 | ecosystem: Environmental > Aquatic > Marine > Gulf | place: Canada: Northwest Territories... | reverse complement strand
CCTTTCGAGCTGAGAGTTGCGCCCGGCACATTTCGCCCTACGACAATCTCGGCGATGGTCGCAGATACCATGGAGGTCAATGACGATGACATTGTCATCGACATGGGGTGTGGATCGGGTGTCCTCTCGATAATCGCCGCCAAGCTTGGCGCGAAGCTGGTTCACGGTGTTGATGCAGAGGTAGAAACGGTGAAGGTGGCCACTGCCAACGCCGCAGAGCAAGGAGTGGCGTCCCAAACGGCGTTCTACAGGGGGGACATGTTTGCCCCACTTCCTGAGGGAATAAGGGCGGACGTACTCATTGGCGATGTGTCTGGTGTACCCGATGAGATCGCAAAGGCGACCGGATGGGTTTCTTCAGGTCTGACTGGTGGCCCCAGCGGAGCGGAGCTCCCGGTGAGGATGTTGGAACAGGCTCGCCGGTTCATGCGGAAGGGCGGCAAGGTATTTCTGCCGACCGGATCGTTGCAGGACGAGGATTCGGTCCTGGACGCGGCCAGAAACGCGTTCGGACGTCTCAAGAAATTGGCGGAACGTCGTATCCCTCTGCCGAGCAGCGTCTCTGAAAACCCGGCAATCCGCCGGTTGGCGCGGGACGAGATAATCGATGTCACCCAACGCGGTAGTCGGATGATCTGGACGGCACGGGTGTGGGAGGCAACGGTCCGCTAGTCGGGTTCCAATCCTCAGGGAGCACGATGTTTGCGCTGACGATCCACAATCTTGCCCAGTAATAACTCTGACGCGGCCCGTCGACTCTCCCATAACTCTGCTGTCAAGATCCACTTTGGCGCCATCGCTGCTTAGCTTGGCGTCGTGAAAGATCTAGAAGGACGCGTCGCGTTGGTCAGCGGCTCGTCAAGTGGAATTGGGCAGGCCACAGCGCGACATCTCGCTGAGGTTGGAGCCGACGTGGTCGTCAACTCCTCGAGTTCGGTCGAGGCCGGTGAGGCTGTATCAAACTCTCTGCCAACAGAGTCGTTTTATCACCAGGCAGACATCAGCTCTGCGGAGGCCTGTCAGGGGATGATCGATGCCGTCGTTGACCGATTCGGACGACTTGACATCTTGGTCAACAATGCCGGCTGGACCACAGCGGTGCCCCATGAAGATCTCGATGGGTTAACCGACGAAATCTTCTTGAAGACGTTCGAAGTCAACGTCTTTGGAACATGGTGGCTGACCAAAGCCGCCATGCCACATCTTCAGAAGGCTCCAGACGGCAATGTTGTCAACATCACATCCGTTGCTGGGGTGCGTCCGATCGGAAGCTCCATCGCCTATTCGATGAGCAAGGCCGCGCTCAATCAGATGACGGTCCTCCTGGCGAAGTCGATGGGCCCAGTCCGTGTCAATGCGGTCGCACCAGGTGTCGTCGCCACTCCTTGGACTGACGGTTGGGATGACATGAACCACACCGCCGAGCGAGCCCCGCTTCACCGCACCGCAATACCCGACGAGATAGCCCAGGCGGTGATGGGGCTAGTCACCAACACTTATGTCACCGGTGAGGTGATGGTGGTTGACGGCGGTCTCACTCAGATCATGTGACCTAGGCGTCGCAGGTCACGGGCCCTTCGGACGAATGGGCGCAAGCCGTGACAACCAAAGTCAAGGCATCAGCAGGATCAGACGTCTCATCAGTTTCTTCCCTGATGTGTGTCTGGAGAAGCTACTCCTCGGAGGGTTTATTGGCCTGGAGTCGGAGGATGATCTCGTTGGCGATACCGGTGTTGTAGTCCCGTACCCGGCCCGGGGTGAGGAACCACTCGATCACATACCAGATGCCAAACCCTCCACCCGTCAGAAGAAATAGAACCGCCAGACCGATACGACCCAGGAAGAAGAGTTGGATCGGGAAGACAATGGCGAGGGCGATCATCACGGCCAAACTTCGCTTTCTCCTGCCGTATTCGGCGGCGAACGCGAGTTGCTGGTTTTCGGTGAGCTCCTGAAAGACTGGTACGACTACGGGTGGTAGATCGGGCGGTGGGATGGTCATCTGGGTGATTCTATTGTCGCCCGCAACAAGAATCCCTGCCCGGTTCTGTCCGATGGGTCGAACCAGTACTCGGACCTACCGAGGAGGTGTGCTTCACCGGCAACCTCTGGAACGATGGCTGGCACGTCACCGACTCTGGTGACTTCAACGACTTGGCCAACAAACTCGCTTCCGGTGATCGCCTCGATGGTCAACTGGTCGCCTAGCCCAATCTCTCCGCGGGCATAGAGGAGCGCAAGTCGACCACTCACCCCGGTTCCGGTCGGGGAGCGGTCGATTTCACCGTCGGCAAACACGCAGACATTGCGACTGTGGTTCTCAGTGTGATGCGGTGGTCCGGTGAAGATAACGCCGTAGAGGAAACCGAGGTCGGCATCGTCAGGATGGGTGATCGACGTCGACTCCACGACGGCTTTCTTGATCCTTCGCCCGTTGGCAACCAGAGAGGCAATGTCCTCCAAATCCTGGCCGATAATCGATGCTTCCACGTAGGCGTAGAAACCGCCGCCGAAGGCGAGGTCGTAGACGACAGGGCCCAGGTTGGGAACCTCCACCACAGCGTCGAGGCTGACGACAAAAGATGGGACGTTTGAGAAACGAACACGACTCACAACGCCATCAGTGATTGTGGCTGTTGCCGTCACCTGGCCCGCTGGGGTGTCGATTCGGATCGTGGTCTCCTCCGCTTCGATTGGGAGAATCCCCAACTCGAGCACGATCTTGGTAAGGGCAATGATTCCGTGGCCGCACATGGTGGAAAAACCCTCGTTGTGCACAAACAAGACCGAAATATCGCTGTCGGAATCAACCGGATCACCAAGCCATCCGCCGTACATGTCGGCATGACCACGGGGTTCCCAAATCGTGGCTTTTCGGAGATGGTCGAGATGTTCGATGGCGTAACGCCGTCTCTCCAAGACCGTGTTTCCGGGTATGGGAGGCAACCCATCAACCACAACGCGAAACGGTTCGCCGCCGGTGTGCGAATCGATGGTCGTCATCTTTTGCCAGCCTGACGGTGGCGACCAAGCCAGAGCTGGGGAGAGATCCATCGACACAGCCTACGATGCTCGGCTGTGACCACTGTTGCTGATGTCGTGACCCGTCTTGCCAAAGAAACTCATCCCGAAACGGCCTCATCTTGGGACCCGGTGGGCCTCCAGCTAGGCGACCCAGAGGCTTCGGTCGAGACAGTAGCGGTGTGTCACGAGGTGACAGAAGAGGTAGTCGACACTTTGCGTCGACAGAAGACTGACCTGTTGGTGACCTACCACCCTTTGCTTTTCGCCAAAACCAACCGCGTCGTGGCAGGGCGATCTGCGGAGGCGCGAGCGTTTTCGCTGATCCAACTCGAGGTCAATCTCTTGGTCATCCATACCGACTTCGACGCCATGACCGGGGGCACGTCCGACGCTCTCGCAGGTGTATTCAAACTGAGAGATATCCAGCCATTTGGTGGTGATACTGACACCGGTCAGCCTCACATAGGGCGTCATGGCGAGTTCGCGGGCACCCTCGCAGTGGTTGACGCGCTGGCAGCTGATGCATTCGGAAGCTCCGGTTTGAGGGTCAGTGGCGATCCGTCGAAGAACATCGAACGTCTGGCCGTGTTGCCAGGGTCGGGCTCGGACTTCATCGACGAAGCTTCAGGAGTCGCTGACGCGATTGTCACCGGAGATGTGGAACATCATCGGACAGCTCGGGCCCTCGAGTTGGGTCTCGCGGTCGTCGACCCCGGTCATATTGCGACCGAGCGCCCCGGGATGGGTGCCCTAGTAGAACTTGTCAACGAGGTGACAGGCGATGGCGTGGTTGATCTCACCGGGTTCGACCCGAGTACTTGGATCTGAACCCGCACTACGCTCCGTCGGCCCCATGGAAATATTGAGCCTCGCCGATTTGCTGGATGTGCAGGATCTCGACCTCCAGATCGATCGGCTCCTCGAACGGCGTCAGTCGTTGCCTGAGCTGGATGATTACAAGGCAGTTCATGAGGGCCTGAAGGAGCTGGAGGCGGAGCACGAGAAAGCCGCAGGATCTCTCAAGGAATTGGAACTCGGACTCGACAAGTCGGAAGGCGAGCTGGAGCTTCTCGAACTGAAGCTCGATGAACATGAGACCCGGTTGTTCGCTGGCGGAATGAGCGGAAGGGAGACAGAACATATGCGGCTCGAGGTTCAAAGCCTCAAAGGTCAAAGAGAGGCGATGGAAGAGAAGGTTCTTCAACTGCTCGACGGAATCGACCCGGAACGCGACGCCGTGAAGAATCTCGAAGCAAAGGTCTCAGAGTCCGCCGAGCGCAAGAATGAGCTCGAGAGTTCGATCAAGACGCAGTGGAAGCAGATCGACAGTGAGCTCGCCCGCAAAGAGGTTCGTAAGAGTGAAGCCATTGTGCCCATTGGCGATGAGCTCATGGAGCTCTACGAAAAGCTTCGCCGGACAAAAGAAGGTGTTGCCATAGCTGCATTCGACCATGGTGTCTGCGGTGGTTGCCACATGGCGCTTTCACCTGCTGAGCAGGACGAGGCGTTTGCTGACGACCTGCCACGCTGCGTTCACTGTCGACGCATTCTCGTTGCCTGAACCGTGCTCTTCTGGCACTTTGGGGCCAGCCTCTGGCTGTTTCGCTGGATTTTCAGGGACCCAAAGGTTGACGTTCGTTTTCTGCTTTTCGGAGCCATTCTTCCCGATCTGATCGACATGCCGGTTGGGACCCTTTTCCTTGCCGACCAATTCTCCACGGGCGAGCTCTGGCTGCATTCACTGCTGATACCCACCATCTACATGGCCTTGGTTCTTGTCGTTACCGGGAGAGGTAGCAGACGTCGTGCCTGGATGGCCTTGGGCATTGGCTGGTTGTTCCATCTGTTGGTTGATGGCATGTGGCTGAGTCAGGACGTGTTCCTATGGCCCTTCTTCGGATGGGAGATTCCTTTTGGCGAGGCCCCCTATTGGCCACTGGCGTGGGACCGCGCCTTCTCCGACCCGTGGCGGTGGATCAAAGAGATTGTGGGTCTCTCCTATTTGGGCTGGCTCTGGTTCGCCCTCGGCCTCCAGAAGAGGGTTCGCAGACATAGCTTCGTCGAATCGGGGAGACTTCCCGATTATGTGGAGCAAGACACTTAGTGCTGGGGTTGTCCTGCTGGTCGGGCTCATAGCCTGTACGGCGAGTGATCCCGTTGCTACCCAGCCTGAGGCCGGGCGAGGCGCTGAGACGCCGGAGGATGCCGTCGCTGATCTTGTCGAGTTCTTGAACACTCCAGACTTCACTGCTGCCAGCGGTCTGGTAGTGCCCGGTCAGGCCGCCGTGGCCTCGCTTGTCGAAGGCGCCACTTTCGCCGAGGTTGCCGCTGCTGTCGAAGGCGGAGATGCGGCTGTGGCATCGAACTTTTGGGCTGGCTTTGCCCAGGGAGCCGGCGGTTTCTTGGCAGGATTAGTGACGACTGGCAACGGCCCGATCGTCAAGGAGGGCGGTCTCGAATTTCACACGGTCGAGGTCACTCTTGACGATGGAAGCAGTCGTCAGATGCTGACTCGCGACGTTGACGGATTTCGCGTTGACCTCTTCGCTTCTTTCGGCGGAGGGTTGGCCGACAAGATGATCCCGCCGGTGGAACGTCTTATCAATTCCCAAACTGACGATGCCGCAATCATCGTTCCTGTGCTGAAGACCATTGTTCCCTCGTTGTTGGTTGCGGCTAATCAGCCAAACATGACGCCAAGGGCGGTTCAGGACATTCTTCGCCTGGTGGAGCTGATCACTCGGGTTAGCTAGTTGTCTGTCGAAGACGGGGTACCAACTCCTGTGCCAATAACCCGATCAGGATGTTCTCACCGGTTCCGACGCCGAGGGTGAAGCGACCCCGGAGAGCCGATCAGGGGTCCGCGGTCGTCTGTGCGACCGCCGCGGGGTGAGGATTACATTTCTACTGATAGCTGACGAAGACCGGTGTCGGCTCCTTGGACATGGTGCTCTCCGGGGTTGGGGGCCCAGGTTCGTCTTCATCGAAGAAGTTTTTCCATCCCCACGCCCAGAAGGCGTCTTCGAAACCGTGTCGCAGCTTGCGCCATGTGGCATCCTTCTGCGGCTCGGTCCCCCAGCCGTCTATGTGGATCACCGTTTGTAGCTCCGGGCGTTCAACGAGGTTCTCCCGATTTTCAATCATTTCGGGTACGAACATGTGGAGAAGCAGCATCTTCTGCGGCAGTCCGTTGTCGCGGACCAGGTCACCTAGCCACTCGATAACTGTGTTTACCTCATCAGCGGTTACGGACCCGATTTGTCGCAGGTGAACCTGATCCGACTCCAGTCGCCACTCAGGATCCAGTGCCAGACCGACGTAGGGGAGCATAAGCAGGTCCTCATAGATCTTGGCTTGGGTGAGGAAATCGGTTCGTCCTGGCTGAAGGTCGACCAAGACGTAGGCGTCGTGGCGTTCGGCCGTCTCGAAGAGATCGTCGAACGCTTCAGCCGGCCATTCGTGGCTGTAGTTGCCGTCATCTCCGGGGTCCACGCTGGCGACAGTTGCGATGATTTCAAACGTGGGGACGGTCTGGGCTCCGTCACCTTCGTACGCGGTGAGCAACGGCTGCATTCGTTCGATGGTTGCCTCTCCATCCTGCTCACCGAGGGCACCCAGCCCTTTGCTGTCGGGATGTCCGTAAAACGCCACGTAGCGCCGTTTCTGTTCAGGGAGGATCACGAAGCCACCACCGGGGACTTGTTGACCACTGGTGAGGACGCTGAGTTCCCAATCGCTGCCCTGAGGAGATCCACCGATAAATCGGATGGTCTTGTCCGTTCCCTGGAGGGCGGCACCCACCTCGGGATATCCGAATAGGTCACTGCCGTCGATGGCAACCGTGCGGGCACCGACCGCGTGGCCGGTGCCCGCGGAAAGAAGCACTGCCACCGGGTTGGAGGCATCAACCATCCATATGCTGGGAGAGTCGTTGGAGACGGCGAGACCACTCACCAGGTCGGCTTCGTCGATGACAGGGGTGGTCGTCGTTGCTTCCGTGGGAGATGTCTGGGGGAAGACGACCCGGTTGGCGTCGCTAATGGCCCCGACCGTCTCGATGATGGTGGTTGCATTGGGGACTGCCGGAAGTCTGACCTCTTCGGTTACTCCCAGAGTGTCACTGGCCAGCTTGACAGACCCGGCGATATCGTGGAAGTGAACCTCGGTTTCTGCAGGTGTGTTGAGGTTCATCTGGCCGATCACATGGATCCGGTCGGGGTGAAGTCGGCCGATCTCAGCGGCCAAGCGATCGTCGGGGAAGAGCAGCGGCCCACCAAGGGCGGCAGCGAGTTGGGCGGCCGCGGCCACCTCGTTGATGTCGTCTTCGGAAACCACCACAACGTCTAAGGCGCACACAAAGAGTTCACCCGAAAGGAATAGGGCATCATGCGAAGTCGTCCCCGTGTCGATCGGTTGGTTTCCGCCGGTGGGACGGAGACAGCCGCGTGAGTCGGCCTCGCTGGTGGCAGTGCCAACCGAACCACCGCTGCCATTGGTCGAGGACTCAACGGGGGTGTTCCCCACGATCGTCGAACACGCCGTGGCAAGGACGGCAAGGAACATGATGGGAAAGTGTCTGGTCAGCTTCAGAGCGTTCAAAAGGGTAATTCTGAGCGGAGCCTATGCCGGGTTTCTTTCAGGGGTGAGGCCACGAGATGACTCCCTCAGAAAAGGGTTTCTGGCTCGATTTGATCACGGAGACCTGGGTTATTGTTGCGAACCGAGTTCACACCTCTGGACACGATGTGCTCCATCACTGCGTCGGTTTCGATGGGTTGGAGTAGTGAATTGGCCTCCTCCGGATCTCTCAGGTCCCGATTGAGCCACCTGTCCCAGACGGTTGGGACCAGGGCAATCGGCATGCGATCGTGAATTGACTTGATAGTTCCTTGGGCCTCTCCGGTGATGATTGAACACGTGCGATGCCACTCCTCAGTTTCGGGATCGATGCGAGAAGCCCAAATTCCGGCGAACACCATGGGGTGACCGTCGGCCCGATATACCCAGTGTGGGGTGCGGCCCTGTTCCGCGGATTCCCACTCATAGAAGCCGTCGGCCGGAATCAGACAGCGTTTTCTTGCGAAGGAGTCTCTGAATGCAGCAGTGGTAGCCACAGTCTCAGAGCGTGCGTTGATGTGGATGGACTTGGTGTCTGATGCCCAGTGAGGGACGAGGCCCCAGCTCATCGAGGCGAGCTGGCGCTCGTCATTACGTTCTGCGATGACATACACAGGGTCAGTGGGAGCCACGTTCCAGCTCTTCTCGAGTGGTTCGGCGACGACTTCGTCGACACCGAAATACTCGGCGTAGAAGTCGAGGTCACCTGTGATCGAAAAGCGGCCGCACATAGGGTCGAGACTAGGGAGCCGGTGGGACGGTTTCCGTGTTGCGCATGTGCTGGGCGAGATCGTCGAAACGAGTGTCTAGGAAGGTGCGCAGAGGATCGGAGATCCCGACGTCACTCATCGCCGCCCTCATGCATCGCATCCACTCTTGTGCTTCGTGTTCGCCGATCGTGAAGGGGAAGTGACGTCTACGGAGCTGGGGGTGACCCCATTTCATTTCATAAAGCGGTGGACCGCCCAGCCACCCGGTGAGGAACATGAAGAATTTCTCCCGTGTCTTCGAGGTGTTCTTGGGAAGTATCGCCCTCAGAGATGGTGAGTCGGCTTCGATGCGGTCGTAGAAGGTTTCGGCGAGTTGGCGGACCTCCTCATTGCCACCGATTTCGATGTAGGGGCTTTGCTCATCACCCCACGGGTTTGCGGTTTCTGGATGCTCCAGCATCCACGGATTATGGCGGGGCTCGTGGCGTCTGAGACTGCATCAACGCATGTGATGGGTTCGAGTCTGTTCGCAACCGGAGGTTCTGAATGAGAGAAAGGCTATCTCTTGTCCTGGTTACGACGTTGCTCGTGGCCAGTCTCCCGCTGAGCGCGTCGGCCGCCACCGTCGATGCCGAGCAGTTCGCCGACATGTGCAACACCGCACCTGGGGGGCTCATCCATGTCTCCGGGCGTCTCAAAGTAACCGGTGGATCAGGAAAACTCACACAGTCATGTGTCGTAGCGCTGGGTGACGCAGCCAAGGTGATATTTCGGGATGTCACCCGTCTCTACACATCGTGTGCGACTCCCTGCACACTGAATATCGGAGGCTCCTCGGGAAACGACGTTGTGGTCAAGATCATCAATTCGACGATCGAGATGGACGGCGACATCCAATTGACCGCAGGTCAGAATGAGGACATCGTGTCAGCAGGAGGTCTTCTGAAGGTCATCGACAGTGTCATCATCGCTAACTCGGTCGAATTGTCGGCGGCTGTCGGTTTTGCTTTCAGCTCTGTGGGAAACGCTGGTGGACGTGTTGTCGTCCGCAACAGCAGGATCGTGGCTACCGAAACGATTTTCATTCCGGAGTGTTGATCGACTCCAACGCAGGTGGGAGGTCGATAGTCACCGATACCATGATCGAGGCTGTGACAGCACTCATGATCCTCAGCGACAACGGTACGGCCAAGGTGAAACGGAATATCTTCTCCAGTACGCCCACGGTGACCGTGACAGCGAACGGTGGAACCTGTGTCACGATTGACAACACACCGAGTGTTGCCTGTAGTTGAGAGTGGCGAGCCCGTCTATAAGCCGGATTCTGTCGTAGGACGACCATCCATCTGGGCGTGTCGTTACCGACCCGCTCATGCGGCTACCCGGGACTTGGCCGACGGGCAATCGACGTCCCTGTTTACCTTGCTCCGGGTGGGGTTTACATAGCCGTCACGGTTACCCGCGGCGCTGGTGGTCTCTTACACCACCGTTTCACCCTTGCCTGTGCAAGCCGGCACTTGCATGCCAGTTCGCCATCGGCGGTCTGCTTTCTGCTGCACTTTCCGTCGGGTCGCCCCGCCTGGAAGTTATCCAGCACCCTGCCCTGTGGAGTCCGGACTTTCCTCAGCCATAAGCTGCGGTCGTCCGACGGGCTCGCAGCGGAGAGTTTAGAGCCTGGAGTGCTTCCTTCTACCGGCCAGCCAACCACTGAGACCTGAAACGACCACCGCGATCAGCGCCAGCAGGAGGATGCTGTTAGTGGGTGCCGAGCTACCCCCCAACACCGCGATGGCTGTGATGACAAACGCCAACAAGAGGCCAGTGACCGCACCGTGGAATCTCTCGGAGTGGCGGGCTCGTGTCCCGGCAAGCCAACCACCGGCGGCCAATCCGGAGACGATGCCAAGCATCAAACCGATACCAGAGCCGGCCTCGACACCGATGACCGTGAGCAACCAGGCAAGACCAAACCCGACAAATGACGCAACAAGAGTGCCGGTCGCAATACCAGCCATGACGGCTCCGATGTTGAGGGCGGCAAGCACACCGTGATTTTGCCACGTCGCTCGCCTGGGCCTGGTTGGAAGACCGGAGCGCAAAGCCAGGGAAGCGTGGTCCCGGGAAATAGCCTGATCCGGAAGAAACCTTTGACGAACATTCCGGGTCGAACATCCCGGACTCACTAGAGGAGGAGACCACCTTGATAATCAACAAAGCCCTGGCAGAATTGCTGGGAACCTTCATTCTCGTCGGGCTTGGCTCGTTGGGTATTTTGACAGTAGGTGGCGCTGGAGGCGCTGCGGAGATCATTGCCATTAGCTTCGCCTTTGGGCTTGCCCTGCTCATGGGCATCTGGGCACTCGGCCATGTGTCGGGCGCCCACTTCAACCCGGCCGTCACCCTTGCCTTTCTGCTCAACAAGGAAATCAGCTTCGGAGACGCAATCGGATACTGGATCGGCCAATTCGCAGGCGCTTCGCTTGCATCAGCTGTGGTTTGGGCTGCGACCAGTCGTGCGGCGGTCGCTTCGACGGCGACCACCTACAGCGATTACGGCACTGCCCTGCTCGTTGAGATCCTGCTCACAACGGTCTTCGTCTGGACGATCCTCGTGGTTGTCAAACGGGGTGGCCATGCCGCCCCGGCAGCGATCGCTTTTGCACTGGTCGGCGTCCATCTGGCGGGAATTACAGCATCAGGCGCGTCGGTGAATCCGGCACGTTCGTTCGGTCCGGCCGTCATCGGTGGCGCCGACGTCGGGCAGCTTGGTCTCTACATATATGCACCGCTCATCGGTGCTGTGATTGCCTGGGGTTTGTATTCGATGTTCCCGGTGGAAGAGGCCAGTTAGCGAATAGCTGAGGTTTGCAAAGAGGATCCTTTGTTCTTACGAGAACAGAGGATCCTCTTCGAGGTCTAATAGGCCCATGACCCATCCGGCAGGCAGACTCCAATGTCGTGCACCCCTGACCATGGACTCGAGGTACTCGGGTGATGGCCGATAGTCGCCATTTGCCTGAGATGTCGACACAAACGCAAGAAGGTCGTATTTGTTTCCCTCGCGATCGACAGCTTTCTCGTCGTATCCGGGTGTCCTGCCTTCGGATTCTTCCGCTGCGACCAGTGAGTCGAGCTGATCGGTTGGTATTTCGAAGACGCCTCCCCAGACGGTGTGACCCGAATCCTTGACCAGGGTGGGCACTGCGCCGTTGTTGCCCGAGAGGACAAAACCGAGCTTGGTCTCTGGATAATGCGCGGTGAACAGAAATTTGGCGCCGGGGGCCACCTTGGCGATGTGAACTGGATCGAGCAACGATCCGTAAGCGAAGTACATCGTGGTTTTTGGCACGGGAGGCGCAGTGTACCGGGATTTGGCCGGATCTCTGCACAACGATGGTCCTTGCGAGAGATGACGCATTTACTCCGTCTAAACAGGGCCTCTTCTAGCCTATGGCTCTCGTGAAACGTCTGATCCCGATCACCCTGATAGTTGCCGCCTGTGGTGCGGCTGCCGGTGTTTCGGTCGATCCCACTGATACTCCTGTGGCCACACAAGCCCCGGTGGGCACCGACGTCAACGACGCCGGGATCGACACCACCACGATTCCCGACTCCGAAGGCCCGTCTACAACTGCATCCGATCGCCCGGTCGCACCCGACTTCACCCTCGAGCTCAACGACGGTGGTTCTTACACGCTCTCCGAAGGCGAGAAGCCGGTATACCTCGTGTTCTGGGCCGAATGGTGACCGACATGTCGGCGGGAGTTACCCGGCGTAAATGATCTTGCAGCCGAATACGGTGATCAGATCGATTTTGTTGCTCCCGCCTGGCGGGGGAGCCTGGGGGATACCGCCAAAGCTGGCAACTCCTATTTCCAATCAGGAAACGTGTATTGGGGACTTGATGAGGACGAGGACATCTTCGCCAAGTACGGCATCCCCTATCAGCCGGTGACAATTCTCATTGCCCACGACGGGACAGTGCTGACCGAATGGGCTGGTCTCAAGGACCCTGCCGAGATCGAAGTTCTGCTCAACGAGCTGATAACGCTCGCGGGGTAGTAGGGATCTCTAGCCTCGGCCGAATGGAGGGTCGAACGGGTTAGCAGTGAACCGAACACGTAAGATCAATCCTGAAGATCATCCCTGGTATGAAAAGCTACATGCCATGGAAATGGAAGTGCTCGACCCCAAGACACGGGGTAGTCCGGAACGACTAGGCCTCTTGCTTGGCAGTGATTTTGTGGAGTTCGGCAGCTCGGGCCGTGTCTATCACAAGGACATGCTCATCGACATGATGGTGAACGAGCAGCATGCTGCCGTCCTCGTCCGCGACTTCAATCTGAGAGAGCTGTCGAGTGAGTCGGCGCTCGTCACCTACCGGACGGTGGGTCAGGCCGGACAGGAGGCCCGTCGATCGTCGGTTTGGGTTCTTCGGGCCGATCGCTGGCAGATGGTGTTTCATCAGGGCACCCGAATCTCCGGAAGTTGGAGCCGGGGCGACGTGGAGTAGCTCTCCGTCAGTAGCCGCTGAGTCCACTTAACCTCGCGTCGTCTTGAGACAATTCGAGCTGATCTTGACTTTCTCGACGGCATTCGCCGTTCTGTGGCCGGTCGTCTTTGGCATTCGGCCAAAACGTGGGATTACCGCTGGGATACTCGTCACTGCCCTCATTTTTCAATTACAGGTGGAGGGTTTTCGATGGCAGATGGCGCCCATATATTTCCTCGCCATCGGTCTTGCGTTGGGTGACGTTCTGTTCGTCGAACGCAAGCTGAAGTGGTCGAATCGCGTGGCGCGTGGAGTCGGTGGGTCGCTTGGTGTGGTGGCTGCGTCTCTTCTCGCGGTGATCCTCCCAGTGCCGACCTTGCCAGTGCCGTCAGGTCCGGAGGTCATCGGAACTGTCTCAGTCGAGTTGGTCGATGCTGAGCGAGAGGAGCTGTATGGGGGAGCGCTCCCCGGAAGCCCCAGACGATTCATGGCTCAGGTGTGGTATCCGGCCCAGTCAGTGGATGACCTCGATCCGCTGCCATGGAGTCAGGACTGGGATGTCGTCGCCTCTGCGATGGCAGAGGACCTCGGGTTTCCGTCGTGGTTTCTCAGTCATACGCGGCACACCGATTCACACAGCTTCAGCTCGCCGCCGGTGGCGAATGGAACATTCCCCGTGATCATCTACAGCCATGGATGGACCGGATTCAGAACCATCGCGATCAATCAGATCGAGAATCTTGTTTCCAACGGGTACATGGTGATCGCTCCCGATCACACCTACGGGGCGGTCGCCACTCGATTGCCGGGCAATGTGATAATCGGATACGACCCTGCGGCGCTTCCCGACGAAGAATTAGTGGGAGAGGAGGCTTATCTCGAGGCCGGTGAGGATCTCATCTTCACCTACGCGGACGACATTGTCACCGTTCTCAACGCCCTCGAGGAGGGGGAGCAAGGCCCCTTTGGTGCTCTTGCGGCCAGCGCCGATCTGACCCGGCTTGGGATATATGGCCACTCGACTGGTGGCGGTGCCGCCATCAAAGTGTGTCTTGAAGAACCAATATGTGATGCCGTTCTGGGGCTTGACCCGTGGGTGGAGCCGTTGCCCGATCGGGTGATAAAACAGACCACCACGCGGCCCGCTCTGTACATGCGTTCGGATGGATGGCGTGGCACCGAGAATGACGCTGTCCTCCGCGGGTTGGCGGGGCGAAGCGAGAATTCGACATACTGGCTGGGTGTCGAGGGCGCCGATCATTCCGATTTCGTCGTCACACCTCTGATCTCGCCGTTCGCTGCTCAGTTCGGTCTCAAAGGCCCAATTCCTGTGGGCCGGATCATTCCAATCATCGACAACTACCTTCTCGGGTTTTTTGATGTCTTTCTGCTTGGCACCGGCCCCGCTGCATTGGACAACGTCAGTTTCGAAGAGGTGTCAGTCGAGTTGATAACGCCATGAAGACTAAGAGTCGGGCCGCTGCTGGGTATCACCCGTGATTGTTTGGCCAGGTGTCTCACCCTTTTTGATCGTATCGATTGTCGCTCCGAGCGTGAAAGCGTCGGCCTCACCGATGATCTTGCCCACAACGACACCCGACTCATCGATGAAAAAGGTTTCGGGTATTCCAAAGACACCGTAGGAAATGGCTGTTCGGCTCGATTCGTCAGCCAAGTAGTGGGTCGACGGGGAGGTCCCCGCCTCGTTCAGCCAGCCCAGTGACGTCGCTGGAGCCTCTTGATACGAGATCTGGACGAAGGTTACGCCATCGTTGGCAAATGCATTCGAGGTGGCCACAAGATCGTCGTGTTCGGCTCGACACTCCAGACACCAGGAGGCGAAGAAGTTGATCACCACGATGTCGCCATCGAGGTCCGACAACCCAACCCTTTCCGTCCCGTTTATCGATTCGAGGTCGAATTGCGGTGCGGGCTGGCCGATGAGCGGGGAGTCGACCATTGTCGGGTCGGAGCCGAATCTGGAAGCAAGCACAACCGCAAGAACCACGGTTCCTCCTGCTATCAGATAACCGGCGAGACGAAGCCAGCGCCCATTCATGCGCAGGCCAGACCTTCGGCGGCGGCGGAGAGGTCTGCCTCCACGGTTTCCCGGGTGTCCGCGGTGAGATCTCCGTTCGCCAGTATCTCGGTAAAAAGGGCGGCGGCGGCAACGGCATCCCCGGTCCCACACCAGAGGACCTGGCCTTTCAGATAGCGCGCAGTTGTCGATCCCCCATCGATCGCCAGGGCTTGGTCAAACATCCCGATGGCGGGATCAGCTGCTCCATTGCCGTCCCATGCCATCCAACCGAGGCGAACCAAGGCAGTAACCGCTTGACCGTCTAGTGCGATCTCGGACTCAGCCACGGCTAAATAGTGTGGGAACGCCGATCCATAAGCGCCCAGGTCGAAATAGCGCTCAGCGAGAGCCAGACGCATCCCGTTGATCTGGGGGTCGTCGGCGTTGGCTGCGATGACAGCCTCCATTGTCTCGTTGGAAACAGAGTTGAGGTCTTCGATTTCGAAGCTGGCAACGCCTGATGTTGGGCCTGAGCGTTCTTGGAGGAAGAAGCCTGCCACCACGACGATCACGCCAAAGGAAACTGCAAGTACCAATCCGCCGATCAACATTCTTCGCCGGCTTCTTTCCGATGGCGGCCGTTCGGCGGAGTCTTCGCGACCAGGATGACTGCGCCACCACACGATTACCGCGACCCCGATCGCCAGGGCACCGAGTGGGGCAAGCCATAAGACGAGTGTTCCGCCACTAGCAGGGGGGTCGAGCAGGACTGCACCGCTGTAGGAGGCGAGTAGCTCGTCAACTATTGCTTGATCAGAGACGCCGTCACCGACACGCTCTGCAACAAGACTCATCATGTCCCTTGCCATCTGAGCGGGGGAGTTCGCAATCGACTCGCCCTGACACACTGGGCACTTGATCCGCGAGCCAACATTGGCGACTCGGTCGACCTCGGTTGGGCCGGTCAGCACCAAGACGCCAATCAAGACAGCTGTGAGGCCAATGATGATGGCGAAAACGGTGTTTCGGGCGCGGTCAGACATCAACTGTTTGACGTTCGTCGTCCCTTATCCGTTCCTGCCGCCGGGTGGTCACAGCCAATATCCCCCCGGCGGCCGTAACCAGACCCCCCAGCCACAGGAGCCAGATGAGGGGAGAGGTGTCGAACGTCAGGGTGGCGCTCCCGGAATCGATGTTGAGCAGAGTCGCGTACAAATCCCCTCTGGGTCCGGAGAGGACGTCGGGTGTGCTGACACCGGCCGAGCCGCCACCGAAGAAATTGGCGGCCGGTTCCAGGTCTCCGACGAAACGGTCGCCTTTGGTGACGCTGAGTCGGGCCCCGCGCGTGGTCCTATTTGGATGGACCTCCTGGAAAGGCGACTCGTATGTGATTTGGTGCCCGGCAAAAGTGACGGTCTGCCCAGGGACCATCGAAGTCTCGAGGTGAGCGCCGAGGTTGGCTGCAAATGCAATGCCGATTGCGATCATGACGACACCCACATGGCTCAGCTGCCCGGCCCAGAAGGGCGGGTCTGTGGCGATCACCGCTTTGGTGGCGCTCCCAAGGGATTCTCGGTTCTTCGCAGCCCTCCTTCTGCTCTGTTCTAAGAGGAGGCCAACGATTGCGCCGATCACGAAGAGTCCCAGACTCACGGCCAACACCACCCATCCGATCCTCGTCACGAACACAGCAGTGGCCAATCCACCCGCTAACCCGATGACGGCCGGGCCACGGGTCCGTTTCCAAATCAGCTCAGGAGCCGGGTGTCCCCACGGAGTGACCGGACCGAATCCCATCACTAGCAAAAGAAGGAATGTCAGCGGAACGGCGAGACGATTGAAGAAGGGCTCACCAACCCCGACCTGAGTTCCGGTGAAGGCCTCCAAAATCAGCGGATAGGTGGTCCCTATGAGGACTATGAAGGCGTAGATACTCAGAAGAAGATTGTTGAGGAGAAAGGCACCTTCACGGGAGACGAACGATTCGATTCGCTGCGAACTGGAGACGAGGTGTGCGCGGGTTGAGAAGAGAGTGAAGCTGCCCACCAGAACCAGGACCAAGAATCCGAGCAAGGCGGGGCCAATTGCCGACTGAGTGAAGGAGTGAACCGAGTTGATGGTGCCGGAACGGGTTAGGAAGGTTCCCAGGATGGTCAAGGCGAAGGCGCTGATGACCAGGACGAAGTTCCAGGCCTGGAGCATGTTGCGTCGTTGTTGGACTATCGCCGAGTGGAGAAACGCCGTGGCTACCAACCATGGCATCAAGGAAGCGTTTTCAACCGGGTCCCAGGCCCAGTAGCCACCCCAAGAGAGGACGTCATATGCCCACCATCCGCCGAGCACGATGCCGATGGTGAGGAACGACCAAGCAACCAGTGTTGAGCGGTGACTCCGTCTTAGCCACTCAGGTCCCGGGTATCTGATGGCCAGGGCGCCAATCGCGTAGGCAAATGGCACTGTGAGGCCGACATATCCAAGGTAGAGCATCGGAGGGTGGATCGCCATCAGGTAGTTGTTCTGGAGCAACGGGTTGGGGCCGGGTCCGTTGACAGGTGCTTCGATAGCGGTGAACGGCCAAGGGCTCGAAGCAATGCACCCGTTGGCGGCTGCTTGGACACAAACCTCAAATGGGTTGGCAACTGTCACCATCAGCCCGAAAAAGAAGATCGCCACGCCACCCATGACCGCCAGCGCAGCGGAGCCGAGACGATCCGGCCGGAGTTGGTGTCGCCGTAAGACTGTGACTGTGAAACCAGCCAGGATCACGCCCCACAACAGAATCGAGCCTTCGAGTGCCGCCCATGCTGTCGCTACGTCATAGGGAAAGGGTGTGGCTGACGAATGGTGGTTGGCCAAATATGCAAGGGAGAAGTCGTCGGTGAGCAGGCCGATCTGCATAGCGACCATCGCCACCACGGCACCTGAGAAGAGCATCCAAACCGGCCCTTTCAGGTCGACTAGGGGTTCGCCTTCCGGTTCGCCTTCCGGTTGGCCTTTCGGTTCGCCTTGCGGTTTGTCTTGCGCCCGTTCAGATCTCGCCGCCGAGATGCCCCGCGTTGTCAGAAGGATGGATCCGAACAGGGCCACCAAAAGTGCGGCTAGACCAAGGAAGGACAGCATCAGTTATCGGGGGCCTCGTAGTTGCCCTCCACGGGAGTTTGGTAGTTCTCGTCGTGTCGGATCAAGGCGGTGTCAGCCTCAAAGATGTCAGCAGCCCAGGCGCCTTCCACCAAGACTGGGACATTCTCGTCAAAGAGGGCTGGTGGTGTGTTGGCGAGAACCACCGCGATGGTTGCGCCACCGTCTGTGACGTCGAAATGCAAGGCGTCATCGACCTCACTGAGAGACCCCTCGACCACCAATCCGGCGAGCCGAAAACGCTCGCCATCGGGAAAATCGGCTTTCTGATCAACCGCCTCGGTCGGGTAGAGGTAGTAGGTGAGGTTGTTGGATAGACCGGTGACCGTGATTGCCATCACCAGCGCGATAACCCCGCCCAGCCCGATGAGCACGAAACCACGGTGGGCCATTAGTGGTTCGTCTTCACGTGCCAGGCCACTACGTCGTTTTGCGTCTACGGATATCGAGGTAGACGGCGTATGTGACGATCAGTCCGTATGAGATCACGAATGCGCCGGCGACTACAACTGTCTCAGACATCTTCGACCTCGCTGATCTTTGGAGGTTTCACCGCGTCTCCTGCAAGAGCTTGTTCGCTATCCGCACCTTCCTCGGCGATGGCGACATCGATGCGGGCAGCCATCAGCGCGATGTAGAGCACGGTAAAGGCCACAACGTTGACCAGCATTGCGATGAGCATCTCGTCAGGCATGGTTGAACCATCCGGTCTGACCGACTGGGTCGGGTGCAAGGTTCGAAACAGATTGACTGAGAAGTAGACGAGAGGGACCTGGACAAAAGCAACAACGCCAAGAATCGCCGATCGGCGGGCTCTCGTCACTGGGTCGTCAATTGCCCCGCGAAGGGCCATGTACCCGAGGTAGACGAAGAACATGACCGCGGTCGACGCCAGACGTGGGTCGCCCCAGTCCCAAGCTATCCCCCACACGGCGTGGCCCCAGATCATTCCGGTGACAAGCCCGATCCCGGTAAATAGGACGCCCACTTCGACTGAAGCCGCAGCGAGGCGGTCCCACCTCGGGCGTTTGCGAATCAACCACATCATCGATCCAAGGGCGGTTACGCCGAACGCCAGGAAGGCCAGCCACAAAGAGGGGACATGGATGTTGATGAGCCGGCTGTATTCGCCTTGCAATGCGTCGGGCGGAGCGTTTAGTGCCAACCAGAGCCCGACCGCCATCAAAAGGGCGGCTAAGCCAAAAAGAACTCGGATTCGGCTCATCGTGCTGCTTCCTCGAGGGGTTTGGCGAGAGCAACGCCTAGGACTGCCAAGGCCAGCCCGTTGGCAATCATCAGTAATACCCAGGGGAGGATACTTTCCCCCCGGACTAGTGCCTCCAGGGTCTGCGACGCTCCTATCACGAGCGGCAATGCCAGTGGAGCCACGATCAGTGAGGCTAGAGCAGTCCGGTTGCGAATCCCTGCGGTGATCTCGCCCGCCAGTGTGCCGAGTTCGGTGAGGCCAATCGCAAAGAGAGAAGAGCTCAAAAACAGGGCCGGCACCGATCCCGGGGGCAGTGATGGACCGTAAAACACCACCATGGCTATGAACAATGCCATCAGGAATGCAAACGTGAGGACCGCCCCGGACAGGGTTCGGCCGACAAATCGTGCAGCCGGATCGACTCCAACGAGCGCTTGGAGGTCTCGCCGCTCCGGTGAGTCGGCGGCGGATTGCCGGAGGGCCACTTGCATTCCGAAAAGGACACCTAGTGCCCAGAAAACGGCTGGCCCGATCTCGCCGACAACGCTCACCTGCAAACCAAGCGCGATGGGAAACACCAGTAGTGAGACGACGGCGAAGGGCAGGACGACACGCATCGTCTCCCCAACCCGACGCTCGACGCTGAGATCAACTCGGGCGATCTCGAGCGCTTGGGACCAGAAAGTCAATTGACCACCTCGAGCTGACCGGTGGCCAAGACCATCGTTCGCTGGCATTTTGCGTCGAGGTATGAGCGATCGTGGGAGACCATGATTGTGGCGCCGCCACGATCGGTGGTGGTCGCGATGAGGGCGTCAATGAGGTCGGTGGCCGAGCTGTCAAGACCGGAGGCGGCTTCGTCGAGGAGGAGCAGTTGTGGCTTGCGGAGCAGAAGATGTGCGACCTCAATGCGTCGCTTCATCCCAAACGACGCCACATCGGCGCGTCGATCCGAGGCTTCGTCAAGTCCAACGACATCCAACACCGGGCCGACCCGAGCCTCATCGAGGCCGGCGAGCCTAGCGACGTGGGTCAGATTCTCTCGAAGGGACAGCTCGGGAACAAGGGCAGGGGTGTGTCCGATCAGCCCGATTTGCTTCCGAACGTTCACAAGGTCGCTTGCCCTGATGTCCACACCGAGGATTGCCCCGTTTCCGTCACTTGGCCGCTGCAAAGTGGCAAGGGTGCGGATGAGAGTTGTCTTTCCGGAGCCGTTGGCACCGGAAATGCCAATGACTTCCCCAGAGGTCAGAGTCAGCGTTATGCCACGGAGTACCGGCCGACCGCCGAGAGAAACACCGACACCGTCGAGACTGGCCACAAGATCCACGTGTTGAGTCTCACTGCGTATGGGACGAGGTTCAAGTTGGAGAACTCGGTCCAGGGGAGAAGCGCGGTCCGATAATGGCCGCGGCCAGTCCGACGACGATTGCAGCTATGTACCAAACCACCGGTCCACCGGTGATACTCGGGCGCATCGGCTCGGTGAGTAATCGAACCAGCCCGGCCAAGGCAAGCGCAACGCCCGATTTCGTCAGGAGTCTCCATGGCAAGCGAGACACGAGCCAGGCGGCAATCATTAGCCCAACTGCGGTGTAGAGCTCTACGGGATGTCTTGAGATGAGACTGCCTTCCTGAGCCCAAGCCCACGGCAACTCCGACCCCGATCCGAGACATGCGTTGCGCCAGAGACAGCCGGCGTGCCATCCGCCCAGGCCCATCAGAGCAGCCGGTGATGTCGCATCGAGATTGGCAACCTTCCATTTGGCTGCCCATAGGTAGGTCGCGATGGCAGCAGCCGTCGCCGTGCCGGTGTGGACGCCACCCCGCACGATGAGAATGTCTCCCGGGTTAGAGAGAGGATTGGTCCCTTGGAGGAGCATTGCCGACAACCTCCCAACCAGGAGCCCCGCCGCTGCCGCCCCGACCATCCGGTCGGTGGCGTGATCTGGGAGTCGTTCGGGCCAGATACGAGTACCCAACCACGCGAAGCCGATCGCGGTTAGCGCGGCCCACAACAGGGTGAACTCCATTCAGCAGTCCATCACTTCATCTAAGACAGGTTCAGCAACTCGTCGATGTTCAGCGCCAGAGTCCGCTCGTCGACCACGCCACTGTGTGCCCTGATCAGTTCGCCTCCGGGCCCAAAGAAGAAGGTGATCGGAGTTCCGAGCCCCGCGTAATGGTTGGCGATTTCACGCTTCGGGTCGAAGAAGTGATCGAACTCGAGTCCAAACTCGGCAAGAAAGGCTTGTGCGTCGGCTTGGTTGTCCTGGACGTCGATCCCGATGAACACCAATTCGGATCCGTACTTCTCGAAAGCAGCATTGAGGAGTGGGGCCTCGGCCCGACAAGGCAGACACCAAGATGCCCATACGTTGACCACAGCTGGTTTCTCGAGCGTCGCCAGGTGGACTTCAAATTCATCAGCTGTTGTTGGGGGAAGGTCCACGCCAGGAGCGCTTGAAGTTTCGATTGTGGAAGCGCCACATGCGGCAAGGATGATGGTCAGGACCAGTGCTCGCGTCACGAGAGACAGCGCTTTCCTCATACTCGAATCCAACCGGGTTTTGTGGTGTCTTATGCCGCCGTGCGGGATGGCATCTCGAGTCTCGTCACCGGATTCACTGGTAGGTACAGCCGACCGGTGGCTTCGACCATGCGCACAGGTGTGCTGGTAAGCCACCTCCAAATCGTTGCTGCTTCCTCGGCTTGTTGGACATTGAGTGGCACCTCCAGCGTCTTGATCGACGTTGTCTCTCTGCCGAGGAAGAGGCCCGGGTACGTCCCTGGTGGCCAGGTCCCCACGAGACTCCCGTGATCGATGAGGACTCGGCTGGCATCTTCGGTTTCGACCTCAAACAAACCGGCAGTGCTGAGAGCTGCCCAAGCGCGCCTCATTTCCAAGGAGCGTGCCAAGGCGTCGTGACGATCTCTGAACCACCCCGCCTCCTCAAAACGTCGGGTATCGGCCATCTCGACCATCTTGGCGACCAATGGCTCCAGAAGAACATGAGGCGCGTTCTCGATCCCATCGATGAGACGTTCGACCACGGCTGCATATTCGACCTCGCCAAGGGTTCCATCACACGGGCACATCGAAACGCCGAGCTGTGCCGATGCGCACTTGCCCGTTCGGCTTCCGGGTGCAGTGCGACAGCGGCGGATCGGGAGAGAATCCCATAGCGCAGTCATCACCAGATCGGCTGCTCGCTTAGATCGAAACGGTCCGAGGTAGGCGAGGCCATCCTCCCGAATCGAGCGAACCACCGACAGCCTGGGAAAACGCTCCGTCGTGAGCTTCACGAAGTGGGAGCTCTTGGGCGGACGTGAACGGCGATTGTATCGAGGCCGATGTGCGTGGATCAGGCGGAGTTCGGTTATCTCCGCTTCAAGAACGGTCGGGCACACCTGGTGCTCGATGGTCTCCAACTCCTTCATCATGTTGGAAATCGAGCGTCGTTTGTCGCCGTAGAAATATTGACGGACCCGTGCCCTCAGATTGGTGGCTTTTCCCACGTAGATCGGGTTGCCCTGTCTGTCCTTGAAGATGTAGATCCCCGGTTTTCGAGGCAGGTCGTCGGTCAGGCTCATCTTTGTGTAGTGCGCCGATCCTTTTGCAGTCGGTAGCTGGAGGAGGTCGTCGAGATTGGTGACACCGAGAGAACCGACTCGCTCCAAGAGACCATGAAGGACGTGAGCAGTAGCGCGGGCATCTTCAAGGGCGCGGTGGTTCGGGGTCACCGGACTGCGGAAGTATGAAGCCAAGGTTTGTAGGCGCAGATTGCGAACCTCAGGACGAACCATGCGGCGGGCCAGCGCGGCGGTGTCAACCCACTGGTTGTCGAGCGATCCGTATCCCAAGCGGACGGCTGCGGCGTTGAGAAACGAAAGATCGAAACGGACGTTGTGGCCAACGATGACGCTATTTCCAATGAACTCGAGGAACGACGGGAGAGCAGTAGCGATGTTGGGGGCATCGATGACCATCGCTTCGGTGATTCCGGTGAGGATGGTGATCGACGGTGGGATGGAGAGGCCGGGATCGACCAAGGTCTGAAATGAGCCGATCAGGTCGCCGTGTAGATATTTGACTGCCCCGATCTCAGTGATCTCGCAGGTGGCCGCCGATCCTCCTGTGGTCTCCAGGTCGAGGACGCAGAAGGTGACATCGAACAACGGGGTCGAGAGGTCATCAAAACTCGGTTGGAACACTGTGGCCACGAGCGATTCGAGACTATCTCGAACATATGTTCGATGTCAAGGACTCAGTTCTGCACGTTGCCGTTTTGCCTCGAAGACGAGAAGGGCGGCACTCACAGACACGTTCAGAGAATCGGAGATGCCCGACATCGGTATGGCCACCGTGCGGCCTGCCAGACGGGCAGCCTCCCCGCTGGGACCATGGTCTTCGGCACCAACCAGGATGGCCAACGAGCCTCTCATGTCGGTGTTCCAGAAGTCGGTCTCTGCACCCGGCGAAGCGACGACAAGCGCGATCTTGTTGTCGACAAGCCATTGAGCCAACTCGATCAGACTCGCATGGGTGTAGGGCACAGAGAAGAGGGCACCTGTGGAGGCACGGATGGCGTTGGGATTGAAGACATCGGTGCCCGAACCTGTGCTGATCAGCGCGGTGCAGCCGGCGCCGTCGGCAGTTCGAAGCATTGCTCCCACGTTTCCCGGTTTTTCGACAGATTCGGCGATCAGTATCAATGGTGTCTCCCCCAACTCAATCTGGCTGAGCCCGATCGAGAATTGGGCGAATACTGCAATGATTCCCTCGGATCTGTGTCGGTAGGAGGCCTTGTCGAGCACTGCTTGCTCAACAATCGTTGAGTTCGGATGATCCTGGTGTGGATGTCCAGGCGTGACATAGATCTCTTCGGGAGCGCGGCCAGCGGCCCGTGCTCTGTCGATGAGCCGGTCACCCTCCACCAAGAAGACACCTTCTTCGTCCCGTTGGGTTCGTTCCCTGAGTCGTACCAGGCGTTTGATCCGCTCGTTAGTGGGTGAGCTGATTTCTGGGTTGCGCATCGATGGTTGAGTATCGCACCCGGTCACTTACAGTTCCGGAATGGATCTCATAGCCATCGGGACCTACTCATCGGTCACAGAGGCGAATCTGATCAAAGCCAAACTCGAGACGTTTGACATCGACGCGGTTGTGCAAGGCGACGTCGCGTCCGGGTCGATCCCCACCATCGAGGCTTTGCTGGGGGTAAAGGTCTTGGTCCGTGAAACAGACCTCGCCGAGGCATTCGAAGTTCTCGAGAGGATGTTGCCCCGCGGTGAGTGAAGGTGTTATTGGTCGTGTGTCCATTGGTCGAGGTGAATCATCGAATCGCGTGGCTTCACTGGGCGATCAAGGCTGTTTGATCGTCGGTCCTCAGCTGGATGACCCACCGTCACCACCCCAATTGGTGTGTGGTCAGGGGGAAAGTCGAGCCTCGAAGCCAAATCGGGCATCGAATGCACCCCGAGGAAACCGGCCGCGAGACCCTCGTCAACTGCGGCCAGTAGGACAGCCATCATGGCGGCGCCGGCGTCAACCCACCAGTATGGGATGGGCCATTCGATCGTCTCGCCGTTCGGACCCGTCTTATCATTCTCTGAGTAGCGGTCTCGATAGACCTTCTCGCTCACCGAGATCACTATGTGCGCCGGAGCCTTCGAGATCCATGGGTCGAATCCTGCCGCCACATAAGAGGGCTCATCGGCAAGGTTTGCGATTTCGGATCTGACCGTGGCATCGGTGACGACCACTACGCCAATGGCCTGGCTGTTCCCGGCAGATGGTGCCCGCAGAGCGGCATCAGCGATGCGGCCCAGGGTCTTGCTGTCTATCGGCTTGTCTTGGTAGTTGCGCACCATTCGGCGCCTGGCGAGAACGTCGGAAAATTCCATGCCTCCAATCTTGTCATGGCGGCGTGCCAAGCTGTGCCAGGAATGAACCCATGGCCGAAATAGGTTTCCCCTTTAGGGTGTGGGGCGTAGGCGTGAGGAGCTGGAGTTGGCAGACTAGGGAGCGGAGATGAAGTTCACATCCCCAAGAGGTGATGACTTGTCGGTAGTTTGGACCAGAGGTCGTGGCTGCGCCGAATTGGCCGACCTTCTGGCTGAGGGGGAGCCGGAGCGTATCGCTGGGGATGTTGAAGAGGAATGCATCAATCGCCGTGCCGATCTCTTGGTGTCGAGACGAATTCCGGGAAGTTTCGAACTGATAAGTGTCGCCATGCCGGTCGATTTCCAGCCCGAGAACGTGACCAGCGTGGTGGCAACTGTCGCGGGAGGTCCACACTCGCTACTTGCAGCCGAGACCGCAGCACAGCTGGGAAGGGCGTTGGGTGTTGATGCGGAAATGGTTTCTGCGGCTTCACCAGACGATGGCCCCGGCACTGCCGAGGATGTGCTGCTCCAGATCGGGTCAACGCTCCCCGAGCTGAGGAGTCGTGTCGTCGAAGTTGAAGGTATCTCGGAATTGGTTGAAGGGCTCGATGACGGTGCCCTCCTGGTACTCGGAGCACCAGGTGGCTCGTGGTTGCAACGATCGATGTTTGGTCCGGGTGCCAGGCTGCGACGCACTGCCCAGGCCGGGTCGGTGGTTGTTCGGAGCGCGCCCGAACGTGTCTTTCGGTTCATGGGCGAGCCCGTCTATGTGGCGCCGCTACGTCAAGCTGACGACATTTTGCGATTTCATACCGAGGCAACGTTGGCCGTTGCCGATCAAGGTCGACTGGTCGGATTGGTCCGCCGAGAACGTCTTGCCGGCGCCGGGGGCTCTCCAGCGGGCGATCTGATGGATGAGGCCCTTTCGGTCCGCGTCGACGAGACCATCTCGGAAGCATGGGCCCTGGAGCCGACATTTGGTCCGGATCCGATTCCGGTGACAGACCACGAGGAGCATTTGGTCGGCGGTTTGTCATTGCGCGCCCGCTGAGGGAGACCAGACTCTACGGCGATGGAATCTCGTTCAGCCTTCCGTGGGATCTTGTGGACTGTCGTTGGTCTGTTGCTCGTCGCACACGTCGGAGGTGGTTGGTACTACGCGAATCGAATCATCGATGAGGGATTTGTTCCCGATCCCGACCCCATTGTCACCTCTTCAGGCGACTACGAGCTCTTCGAGGTGTCTTACCAAGCACCACTCGGGCAAATGGACGCATGGCATTTGCCTGCGGACGGGACCACATGGGTAATCCACGTCCATGGTCTTGGAGCGACACCTGCCGAGGCCGAGCATTTGTTCGCCCCTCTTCAGGAGGCCGGCTATCCACAGCTCGCCATCATGTTTAGGAACGACCAGGGTCAGCCCGTAGATCCGAGTGGGTATTACCGATACGGTGTGACCGAATTCGAAGACATCGCCGGAGCGATGGACTTTGCCCGGGCAAATGGGGCGGATTCCATTGTTTTCAGCGGTTTCAGCACCGGTAGCTCACACATTCTCTCTTTTGTATTCAAGAACAATCTCGACGACATCAAGGGCATGTTCTTCGACTCGCCCAACATCGATTTGGGCGACACGGTCGATTTTCGGGGAAGCATGGAAGAGCTTCCCATCCTTCCGTTTAACGTCCCGATAACCCTGACTTGGGTCGCCAAGTTCTTTACCTCACTCCGTATCGATGTGAACTGGAAGTCAATCGACTACGTCGCCAAAGCTTCTAATTCTCTCCGTATCCCGGTGTTGGTTCATCACGGCATCGAGGACCAATCGGTGCCAATCACCCAGAGCATCGCGTTGGCCGAAGCGCAGCCCGATCTGGTTCGTCTGATTCAGGTCCCAGGTGCCGGGCATGTCGCCTCTTACGAAATGGACCCTGGGGCCTACGTCGGAGAGATTCTCCACTTCCTCGATCAAGTGGGTTGAGTCGGGCTGACTTTTAGCTCAACCTCGCGGACCCTTCGACCTTCCATGCGCCGGACGCTCATCTCGAAGGTGTCCCCGCTGACGACATCACCGTGGTGGGGGACTTGACCCAGTTGATCCATCAGGAACCCGCCGACGGTCTCGTATTCGCCTTTTGGCAAACGTGCACCGAATTCTTCGAGACGATCGATCCGGGTTCGACCCGAAACCAAATAGCGGTCACGCCCGGCAGGGCGGATTTCCATGATCTCGCGTATGTCGTGCTCGTCTCTGATCTCGCCGACCAATTCCTCGGCGATGTCTTCGAGGGTCACCAGCCCGGCAACGCTTCCGTGTTCGTCAATCGCAACGGCGAGATGAACCCCTTCGGAACGCATCATCTCCATGACCGGTGATATCGACATCGTCTCGGGGACGATGGGCACGCTCCTAATCAACGATCCAGCTACCGGTTCGTCTCGACGCCCTGTTTCGACCCCGAGGAGGTCCTTGGCGTGGATGAAGCCTTGTATGTCATCCAGGTCTTCTCCATAAACAGGGATTCGGGAATGTCCTGTCTCCACAACTCGCCGTTCGAATTGGGCTGCAGAGTCTGAAGCCGACATGGCCACCAGATCGGGCCGTGGCACCATCACTTCGGAAACCGATGTGTCTTGGAAGCGGAGGGCGGAGGTCAGAAGACTTGACGAGCCCGGGTCGATCACTCCGCCAGCTCCAATGGTCTTGACCAGGCTGGCGATGTCTTCTGGTGAGTGGGTCATCTCGATTGTGCGTCGTGCCTGTACTCCGAACAATCGTAGAACTCCGCCGGCGATCCATGAGAGAGTGAAGATGATCGGTCGAAATATCGTCACATAACCTCGGAAGGGTGCAGAGACAACAAGAGCAACTCGCTCAGGCGCAGCGATGGTTGCGTTTTTGGGGGCCATTTCGCCGAAGACATTGTGAACGAACGACACAATCAGAAGGGCTGTCACCAGGGAGAGGGTTGTTATCGCTCCTTCAGGCAAGCCGATGGCTTGATAGAGGTCCTCAAATGCCACCTCCAGTGAGCTTTCGATGACGAAGCCGAGAGCCAATGAGGCGCCTGCTATCCCAAGCTGTGCTCCAGCGAATGTCACCGGCAATTCGTTCATCGATGCCAGTGCCCACCCCGCGAAACGGTTTCCAGCCGCGGCCTGACTCTCCAAAGCGGGTCGCCGTGACGCGGTGAAAGCGAATTCGACGGCCACGAAGAATCCGTTGATGACCACAAGGGTCACTGCGACGAGCAAAGCGGAGACGCTCATTCAGAACTCTGTTCGGGCGCTTTGACATGGACCCGATCAACTCGAAAGCCATCCACCGCGAGCACTTCGAGAACCCATCCCTCAACAATCACCTTGTCCCCAACCTCAGGGAGTCTCTCCAGTTCAGCGGTTATCAGACCACCGAGGGTCTCGTACCGTCCCTCAGGCCACTCGAACCCGGTATCGGTCTCGACTTCATGACGATGGAGCAGGCCGGAGACTTCGTCGGGATCTGTCGCTACGGGCTCGGCGTCGGTGTCGTATTCGTCGCGGATCTCACCGACGATCTCCTCGAGCAAGTCTTCTGATGTGACTATTCCGGCAGTCCCTCCATACTCGTCCGTGACGATTGCCAGACCCGAACCTTTGGTGCGAAGCTCCAAGAGAACGGCATCCAGTGGTTGGGATTCAGGGATTACCAGCGCCGGGCGCATGTAGTCGGTGATCGGTTCGGAACTGCGTTGGTCCGGAGAGAGTCTGAGACTGTCCTTGACATGGGCGATGCCGAGAATCTGGTCGAGGTCCCCACCAAAAATCGGAAACCGACTGTGTCCCGATTCGATGGAGGCTTGTTGCATGTCGAGGACGGTCGCCGAGGCCGGCAGGCCGACAATGTTCACCCTTGGGACCATTACGTCGGCCGTGAGATTCTCTCCAAAGGTGATCGCCCTGGTGAGTAGTCCCAACTCGTCGTTGGTGAGTTGGCCGCCTTCACCCGACGCTCTGATGATCAGCTCGAGCTCTTCGATAGATCGAACCCCGGCCAACTCCTCACGCGGCTCTATTCCGATTAGTCGAACAATCCAGTTTGCGGATGAGTTGAGAAGCCGAATGATCGGTGACAGCACACCATTGACCATCAGCATGGGGATTCCAACTCTGCTCGCTGTTCGGTACGGGTAGGTGATTGCCAAGTTCTTCGGTACGAGTTCGCCGAATACGAGTTGAAGCGAAGTACCGAGGGCCAACGCAAGCGTGATGGTCAAGGCCGAGAGAAGGTCAGCGGAAATCCCGAACCACTCCAAGACCGGCTGAACGACCGCGCCCAGCGTTTGCACGGCAACGAGACCGAGTACCAGCGACGACAAGGTGATCCCCAACTGCGCTCCCGAGAGATGGAATGACAGCTTGGTCAGACCGGAGAAGATTCGCTTCGCTTGTTTGTCGCCATCTTCGGATAGTCGGGAAACCCGACTTCTCTCCACAGTGACCAGGGCGAACTCTCCCGCGACGTAGAAGGCGTTGACGAGAAGAAGGAACGCGACTAGTCCCAGACCGGCGATCGTACTAATGGGGTAGGGCCTTCTGGATCACGGTAGCCCGCTCAGACTAACGGCCGCCAAAACCTGTCACACCCTTGGCGTAGCTTTGAGTCAACATGCTGATCGACTGCGAACAATGCGCCATGAGAGATACCAGCGCCTGTGATGACTGCGTCGTCAACTGTCTGTTGGGTGATGTGCCGGTAGAGGTGAGCGAGAATGTGGCAGAGGCCTTGGGCAACTTGGCCGAGGAAGGCTTGGTTCCACGTCTACGTCTGGTTCCGGCTGAGCGTCGGGTGTCTTAACGGGAATCGCGATCCAGCAGGGGTCAGCCGTTAGCCTCGACTTCCATGGTGAAGGTCTATTCGGTATCCCTGGTCATAGGATTGATCGGGCTCCTCGTGGTCATCATGGGAGGTGGGTTCGCTGAGAATGTCGGTCGCCCGGAGAGGGATCCCGGTGTCAGACTTGGTGTAGCCGGCAAATACATCATTGGGGGGTTGGTCGGCTTCGGCATGGGAGGCTTGTCAGCCGAGTTTTCGCCACTTGACTTCACATGGCAGGTGTCTCTGCTAATCGCTGCGGGCGCAGCGGGTTTATCGGTCCTGTGGGTGCGTTATGCAGTGGCCCAGGCAGAGGTCCGATGATCTTCGTTTCCGATGTCCACGGTGCCAACACCGCGTTAGGTCGTCTCCTCGAATCTGGCGAGTCCCTGGTGATTCTCGGAGATCTCGTCAACCTGACCGACTACCGAAGCGGTCTTGGAGCAATCGCCGATGTTCTGGGGATTGACTTTGCACGGGCGTCATCTTTGGCGAGGGCTGAGGGCGACTACGGGGAAATGCGGGCCCTCTGGGAGCGACGAGCAGGAGACGACGTGGAAGACCTGCGGCGTCAGATCGGTGCCGCGCTTGATCGTCAGTACCAGGAGATGACGAGTGTCCTCGAAGGCGGGTCCGGGTACGTCATTCACGGCAATGTCGATCGTCCCGAGAGGCTAAAGGCTGCCCTACCGGATGGCTTCGGATATGTCCATGGCGAAACCGTTGAGATTGATGGTATCCGGGTGGGGTTGGTTGGTGGAGGGATTGCAACACCGATGGGTGCCGAAGGTGAGGTGTCGGACCAAGATATGACCCGTCTTCTCGAGGGTCTGGGACATGTCGACATACTGGGAACCCATGTGCCACCTGCTATTCCGACCTTGCGTCGAGATGTCATCACCGGTCGAGAAGAGCGGGGGTCAGGCCCGATACATGACTACATCGTGGAGCATCAGCCCTGCTATCACTTCTACGGTGATGTCCATCAGGCTCAAGCCACGCAGTGGCGAATCGGCAAGACACGTTGCCACAACGCTGGATATTTCCGGGCAACGGGCCGTTACTTACGTCTCAGTGGCGGCATCGTTGAAACTGCCAGGATTGGCTAGAAGAGTGTTGCGCACCACTAGCCTCCGATGACCCGAGAGAAGTTTGGAGATGACCGAAGGAACCTTCTCAAGGCTGGAAATCGACTCCAGCCCCGAATCGCTATACGACGTAGCAGCCGATGTTGCCTCTTACCCAGAGTGGGCGAGTGGGGTAAAGGAAGTAGAGATTCTCAAGAACGATGCTGATGGTCGAGTGGATAGAGCACGACTGGTCCTGGACGTCGGGATCAAAGAAATTGAGTACGTCCTCCAGTACACCCACGACCGTCCAAACGCGTTGAGTTGGGTGGCGGAGCAGGGCGAAGATCTGAAGTCACTGGAAGGTTCGTATCAGTTCACTCCCAAGGATGGTGCGACAGAGGTCGTCTATACGTTGGCAGTTGAACCCAATTTCACTTTCCCTGGTTTTCTTCGACGACAAGCCGAAAAACAGATTGTGACCACAGCTCTTCGTGGATTACGGAAAAGAGTTGCCGAAGGGGGCTGAACATGAGGATCGTCCTCGTCACTGGCAAAGGTGGTGTTGGGAAGACGACTGTTGCTGCCTCGACCGCATTGGCAGCCGCAGACGCAGGGTACCGAACACTGATCACCTCGACCGATCCGGCTCATTCGCTGGCCGACGCGCTAGCGCTACCGCTCGGATCGGAACCGACGCCAATCGTGGATCGGCTGGACGGTCAACAAATAGACACCCAACGTCAGCTGGACCGCTATTGGGGGTCAATTCGACGTCAACTCATGGATGTGCTGGATTGGGGCGGTGTGGCCGGGATCGAGGCAGAGGAATTCCTCATCTTCCCGGGCATGGACGAGTTGTTTGCACTTTTGGAAGTCAACAGACACGCCAGGTCGGGGGAATATGACGTCGTTGTAGTCGACTGTGCCCCGACCGCCGAGACCCTTCGGCTTCTGTCCCTTCCAGAGGTGCTCTCCTGGTATTTCGAGAAGGTGATGCCGACCGAGCGTCGTTTGATGCGAGCGTTACGACCCGTTCTGTCGAAGTTGACAGATCTCCCCATCCCCGAAGATGAAGTCTTCAGCGCGGCACAATCGGTTTTCGAGTCGGTGGATGAGGTGAAGGCGTTGATGTCGAAGCCCGAAGTGACGTCTGCCAGACTTGTGGTCAACCCTGAAAAAATGGTCATCGACGAAGCTCGGCGCACCTATAGTTACCTCGGTTTGTTTGGCTACGGAGTAGACGGAGTTGTAGTGAATCGAATCCTGCCTGACTTGGTCGCCGATCCCTACTTCGAACGGTGGCGCGCCATCCAAAAGGGTCATCTCGAAGTCTTGGAGGATGCTTTCGCTGAAGTTCCTCGACTCAAGTTGCGCTTGTTCGACGACGAGATGGTGGGTGTCGACCGTTTACGTCTGATGGCCTCCGAGCTATACGGGGACACCGACCCCATCTTCGGTTATGAGGCGAAGTCACCGTTCAAAATCATGGAGTCAGATGGAGCAGTGACCATGGAATTGGAGATTCCGTTTGTCGAAAAGTCCGATCTGAATGTCTCCAGGAACGGTCACGAGCTCTATATCCAGGTTGGCCCATACCGGCGGTCCATTCTTCTCCCCGATGCCTTGCACCGACGTTCAGTAACAAAAGCCCGACTCCACGAGGGAGCGCTCCAGGTGACATTTGAGGATCGAGAGGTGAAGGGATGAAAGAACAGTCGCCTGCGGTTCAGGCCATGGCCCGGGCCGGGCGCCGCGCTGCGTATCACCTTCTCCAGGCAGTTGTTGAAAGTCTCAAGGCCGTCGAGGCAGTGATCGAGGAAATCGGCGGTATTGGCGACGAACCGGACCAAAATGGTGGTGTGTCGTCCAGCCAGAAAATCGAAATCGAATGACCCAAGAGCAGAAACAAGACTCGAAGAGGATTCGACCCGACGACGTGCTGCCACCGGAGGGCTCGAGTTTGCAGAGCCAAAGACTCATTGCCGATGGAGCTTTGATGTTGCCAAACCTGGTGAAGCTGGTTGGGAGGCTGTTGCTCGATCCGCGGGTACCCCGCCGTGCAAAGATCACGCTCGGACTTGCAGCCGCTTACGTAGTGAGCCCCATAGATCTGATCCCCGACATCATCCCTGTTATTGGTTGGGCAGATGATGTGATTCTGATGATGTTCGCGGTTGATTCATTGATCGAAAGAGCCGGCCAGGACATCGTCGAAGAGCACTGGGATGGTCCCGGCGACCTCCTCGGCATGGTTCGAGAGGTCGTCGGGCTGTCTCGACAGATCCTGCCCAAGAGATTCAGCGGGGCAATTGACCGCCTGTACGGCTAGGGATCCGGTCAAATAGCGGGTCTGCTGAGAACCTGCTGATGGTCGGTGCCACCCACGTATCTGCGACATCGACGCATCGGCGATTCTCTCCTCCGCCTACTCCCGCGGGCTGGGTCATATGTGCCGGTTGCCACGGGTCAAGCTGTCCCTAGGAGTGGCGTAATATCGCGTCATGTCTTTCCCCGATGGCGTTGCTGATTTCAGGTCGGACACAGTGACCCGCCCCACGGCGGAAATGTTGGAGGCGATGGCAAACGCCCCACTGGGTGACGACGTGTATCACGACGATCCAACAGTCAACGCCCTCGAAGAGGATGCGGCTGCGGTCATGGGCAAAGAAGCCGCGGTATTTGTTCCGACAGGGACGATGGGCAATCAACTGGCGATCATGTTCCATACCAACCCCGGCGAGGAAGTGCTTGCCAATGCAGCTAGCCATCTGCGTTCAATCGAGGCCGGCGCTCCTCAGGCTCTCAGCGGTGTTGGCTTTAGGACCGTCGATCGTGACGGCGGTCAGATCACGTCTGGTGACGTTGACGATGCCATGGAACTTGCCGGGTTCTTTCCCCGGATCGGTCTGATGGTCTGGGAGAACACCCACAACCTGAGTGGTGGGAGAGTGGTTCCCATTGAGATGATGGAGAAGACGTCGAAGGCGGCACGTCGACATGGGCTGGCTGTGCACATCGACGGTGCTCGCATCTTCAATGCAGTAAGTGCCACTGGCATCAAGGCTGACCGGTGGGCAAGCACTGCTGACACCATCCAGTTCTGTTTCTCCAAAGGCTTGGGTGCACCGGTTGGCTCAGTCACCTGTGGATCAGCAGACGCGATTTCTGAGATTCGGTACTTGCGCAAGAGACTGGGTGGGGGAATGCGTCAGGCAGGCGTCATTGCGGCCGCAGCAAGAGTGGCCCTGGCCGGACGCGACCGCCTGGTCGAGGATCACGAGTTGGCACAGAAACTCGCCGGCAGTCTCGCTGAGCGTTTCCCCGGGTCGATCGAACCTGAGGCCGTTGAGACCAACATGATTCGAGTCGACTTTGGATCCCTCGGGATGTCATGGGACGAGGTGTCGGACCGTCTCCGGTCTGCCATGGTCAAAGCGAGTCCGCCGGCCGCCGGGAAATGGCGGATCGTCGTCCACCGAGATGTCGACGCCACTGATGCCGATCGTCTCCTCGCCTCGTTGTCGTAACCAGACAATTGAACGCGAAGTCCGATATCTAGTGGTGTGTTGCTAGTGAGCGTTGGAGTTCTTTTTCCCGGACAGGGGAGTCAATTTGTCGGAATGGGTGAAGACCTCTTCGAGGCGCGCCCCGACCTCCTTGGCAAACGGGCTGACAGGATCCTCGGGTGGTCATTGCGTGATCTTTGTTTGAACGGGCCCGAGTCCGAGTTGACTCGAACCGAACATGCCCAGCCCGCCCTATTTGCTATCAGTTATGCACTCTGGGAAGCGTTCGACGCCGCGGTCCCAGGCGCTCCAGCGGGAGTCGCCGGTCACTCCCTCGGGGAGTACACCGCGCTGACCGCTGCTGGATCTCTCGATTTCGATTCTGCACTCACACTGGTCGCGAAACGGGGTGAGGCAATGGCGGCAGCAGCCGACACTGATTCATCGGGGATGGTCGCTCTGCTTGGTGCCGATGTGGAAACGGCCCAATCGCTGGCAAGTCAACGCCGTGATATGGGCGGGCGTCTTCAAGTTGCCAACGTCAACACCCCCAGTCAGGTGGTGTTGGCCGGCGGCACGGATGACATCGAGTGGGTGGTGGAGAATGCACGCGAATTGGGCCTGCGTCGTGCGATTCCCCTAAAAGTGGCAGGAGCGTTTCATTCCGAATTCATGGAACCGGCGCAGACCGAAGTCAGAGCTGCGATATCTGATGTTGAGGTGAGCGAACCTGCTTTTCCTGTTTGGTCCAACACGACAGCGCGTCCGCACTCGACTGACTTGTTGAGAGAGACTTTGGCCCGCCAGCTGGTGTCCCCGGTTCGCTTCAGCGAAAGTCTCGAAAATATGGCCTCGAACGGGATAGACATTTTTGTCCACGTTGGGCCCGGTGACGCGACTGCCGGTATGGCAAAACGGACCTTGGACGGAATTGAAGTTGTGGTGGTTTCGTCCCTAGCTGACACCGCCAAAGCGGCCGACGCCGTCGGTACTATGACGTGATCGGAGACACGAAGACAAACGCCGAGATCACTGGCTGGGGTATGTGTATGCCGCCCAACGTGCTGTCCAATCACGATCTCGAGCAACTCGTCGACACCTCAGACGAGTGGATCACCACCAGGACAGGGATCAAGGAGAGACGAATCAGCCATGTTGAGGCGTCCGAGCTCGGAGCGGTCGCTGGTCTGAGGGCCCTTGCTGCTGCCGGCAAGACCGTCGACGACGTGGATCTTCTCCTAGTGGCCACCTGTAGCGGAGATTCCATTATTCCCTCCACTGCATCTGTGGTTCAGAAACGGATGAAAACTTGGAACGCGGCGGCCATGGACATCAACGCCGCTTGTTCGGGGTTCGTGTACGGCCTGGTAACTGCCACCAACATGATTCGGGGTGGTGACTACGAGACGGTTCTCCTTGTTGGAACCGAGAAGCTCCACTATTTGATGGACTTCACTGACCGCAACACTTGCGTCCTATTCGGTGATGGGGCAGGCGCCGTTGTGTTGGAGCGGACTACTGAGCCAATCGGCCTCCTTGCATCGGATCTCGGGATGGACGGTTCGGTTGGACATATCCTTGCGGTGCCAGTTGATGGGACTCAGGGTGATCGGATCCATCCGGACCCGGCAATGTGCGGTCTCAGCATCAAAGGTCAGGAAGTTTTCAAGAGGGCCGTGACGAAAATGAGCGAGTCGACTCTTGCAGCGATCTCGAAGGCGGGGGTCGCTCTCGAGGATGTCGATCTGATGGTCCCACACCAGGCCAATGTGCGGATAATCGACGCCACGGCACGAAGGGTTGGCCTCGATGAAGCGAAGGTGTTCGTCAACATTCACTCTTATGGGAACACGTCAGCCGCGACAATTCCGGTCGCCTTGACCGAGGCTCTGCAACAACGACGAATAGGCCCCGGATCCACGATCGTCTTTGCCGCTTTTGGTGGCGGGTTGACCTGGGGATCCGCCGTGTATCGCTGGGGGTCACGAATCGAGCCACTTGGCGAGAGTGATGCACAGCTGCCATCCACCGATCTGACGACCTTGGATCTTTTGCAGCCGAATTTCGATTTCTTCGGGCTCCCGGAGAAAATAACGTGACTGAGGTGGTCGAAGACAGGGTTGCGCTCGTCACCGGGGCTTCCCGGGGTCTTGGGCGAGCCATGGCATTGCGTCTCGCCGGCGACGGGTATCAGGTCGGTGTCAACTATGCCCGGAACGATGTTGCTGCCAAAGAGGTAGTGACGTTCATCGAGGCTGACGGCGGAAGGGCGATTGCCGTGGGCGCCGATGTATCAGTTGACGATCAAGTGGCTGCGATGTTCGAAACTGTTCAGAATCGGTTGGGCCCGGTGACGGTATTGGTCAACAACGCCGGTATCACCAGAGACAATCTTCTGCTTCGGATGAGCCCAGAGGAATTTGACGAAGTGATCGCCACCAACCTTCGATCTGCCTACTTGTGCACCAGGAAGGCCCTGCGCAGCATGCTCAAGGCGAGGTGGGGGCGTGTGATCTCCATCTCGTCGGTTGCCGGTATCAGCGGGAATCCCGGCCAGGCAAACTACGCAGCCTCAAAGGCGGGAATGATCGCTTTGAGCAAATCGGTCGCCAAAGAGGTTGGTTCGAGAGGTATCACTGTGAATGTGGTCGCTCCCGGATTCATTACAACGGAATTGACTGATGTCCTCGGTGACGATGTCAAGGATTCGGCGACCCAGTCGATTTCGCTGGGCCGATTCGGAACACCGGAGGAGGTCGCCGGTTTGGTGGGATTCCTTGCGTCCGACCAAGCTTCATACATCACGGGACAGGTGATCGCCGTCGACGGCGGTATTGCCCTGTAGGTTCGCAAAAACATATCAAGCAACTAGGAGACAAAATGGATAGGAACACAGTTTCGGACCGCCTCACCGGCGTACTCGTTTCCGAACTCGGCCTCGATGCCGACAAGATCAACGATGAAGCCCGATTCGAGGAGGATCTCGACGTGGACAGTCTTGGTGTGGTCGAGTTGCTGATGGCGCTCGAAGACGAGTTCGATGTGAAGATCCCAGATGAAGACGCCGAGTCAATCGCCACCGTCGGCCAGGCAATTGACATGGTCCAAGGCAAGCTCTGAGGCCGATTCAGTGAATTCCCAGCGGCGACGGGTCGTCGTCACCGGGATGGGAGCGGTCACTCCCGTCGGCCTTGATGTCGAAACGACATGGGCGGCTCTCAAGGATGGCGTTTCCGGTATCGGGCCAACGACCTTGTTTGAGACCGCTGGCTACAGGACGACCATCTCGGGAGAGGTTGGCGATTGGGATACGGAGGCATATTTCCAACGCAAGGACTCGCGACGTCTTGACCGTTTCTCGGAGTTCTTCATCGTCGCCTCCCGTCAGGCCCTTGCTCAGTCAGGACTCGACTACACCGAAGATGATGAGGGTGCCTCGCGGGCCGGCGTGATGGTGGGTGCCGGATTTGGGGGGATGGGCTCGTTCATCGACGAGATCAACATTCTCTCCGAACGAGGGCCCGGCCGAGTTACGCCGACAGGTGTGCCCAAGATCATTCCCAATATGGCGGCCGGTCTGGTGTCCATTGAGGCCAATCTGACAGGTCCGGTGTCGTGCGTTGTTACTGCGTGCAGCGCATCTGCGAACGCCATCGGGGACGCTGTCGAGATCATCCGCAGGGGGGCAGCCGATGTCATGGTCGCCGGGGGAGCGGAGGCGGCGATCACCACCTTCGGGATCGCCTCCTTCAATCAGGCACGTGCTCTGTCGACGAGGAACGATGACCCCACGGGAGCATCACGACCGTTCGACCTGAATCGGGATGGATTTGTGATGGGCGAGGGCGGGGCAACACTGATTTTGGAGTCGATGGAGCATGCCAGATCCCGCGATGCCGAGATTCTCGGTGAGGTAACGGGATACGGGATGTCAGCTGATGCGTTTCACATCACTCTTCCCCGACCAGGGGGAATAGGCGCTTCCCGTGCGATGAAAGCTGCCATCGACGATGCCGGGTTGGATGCTGATGACATCAGCTATGTCAACGCGCACGGTACCTCCACCCAGGCCAACGATTCAACGGAAACAGCTGCGATACATCTGGCTCTTGGCGAGGCTGCCGGGAAAACGCCAGTGTCATCAACTAAGTCGATGACAGGTCATCTCCTGGGAGCGGCCGGCGCAGCCGAAGCAGCTGTCGCCTTGATGGCCTTGCGAGATCAAGTGCTGCCTCCGACAATCAACCAGTTCACAACCGATCCCGAGTGTGACCTCGATTATGTGCCGAACGAGGCCCGGGACGCCGTCTTAGACCATGTCATATCGAATTCGTTTGGCTTCGGCGGGCATAACGTTTCGCTCATCCTCAGCCGAGTCTGACTGTCGACTCAGCGCTCGGCCTTCTCTTGCCACTCGGCGAGGCTTCGATAGACCAGAACCAACACCAGTGCCAAGCCGACGGTCACAGCAGTAAATGCGACAATCGCAATGAGTAGTGACCAGCCACCACACGCTTCACCATCCTGACGGCAGCTGACATCGGTGACAACCCATCCCAGGGTCCCAGCGAGTAAGCCCATGCCCACTGCTGGAATCGAGATCCATGGGTTTGGCCGTCGTCTCACCGAGGCTTCCCGTGGTCATCGATTTGTGCTGCGTCCAAGATGTCCTGTGGGGCCAACTCCGGTGGTATCGCATAGGTGCTTCCGGATTCGGTGGGTGGGTAAAAGGCAACTTTGACAGATGGGTGCCACGCCAGAACGGCCAAACCGACACCTAGCAGAGCCGACACCGCACCACCGACCATGCCGAGAAACGGTGCCATGGCCATCGCCAGAGCAGGCCAAATGATCCGCACAGCTAGAAGACCGCCGGGGATAACTCGTGCGTAGAGAAAGGACGAAGCCAACGCAGAGATCCCGACGACGATCATCGCCCAAGGCTTTCCATCGACGGAAGTCAATCCAACAAGAAACGGGACTGCCAGCAATACCACCGGAGTGAGGACCGACCGAGGAGCCGGGCCAGACGCCGAGGGGAGCTTGCGAAGGTGATCGGTCACCGAAGGAAGAAACATCGCCGCCAGGGACAGAGCGGTGAATGAAGTGGCGACAAACCACGCCGGATCGATCGATCGGGTAATGGCGACGATGACATTGGCAACAATCACCGCAAAAGCCAGTCGTCGTGCCCAGCGCCCGCCGGAAAGGGCCATACCCACTACGGCAACCGTGGACATGGCAAGGAGACCAAGTCCGATGAGAAGCACGGATACGGGTTCAAACCTTGCCGGGTCAATGACGAGGGCGACGATCCAGATGATAGAGGCGATTAGGGGTGTGCTTGTGAGCGCTGCTGACTTCACTAGTCCGAATCTTGCAAGGGACTTGTGGTCGAGGTCAAGCTGGAGTTGGTTGGTTTGTTTCGTCGCCGGTGACAACACGTAGGTTTGATTTTTCGCCAAACCGGGGAGATTCTCCAGGTTCCCAAACCGTTTCTTCAAGCCAAGTGACACCCGGGCGGAGGGTGAGTACCGCACCGTGGCTTGGCATTCCATTGTGAAAATCCGACAGTTGCGACCCGATCAGACGTAAACGCCCGGCCTGAATCGTGTCTTGATGCGAAACGAGGACGACATCACCGTGGGGGTGTTCCTCATCCAGGCGACGTGCTACATCAGCGACTCGTTGGGAGAGATCAGCCAACTCTTCCTCAGCAAACTCGAGACGATCCGGGTGGTTTAGATATGCCTCCAACTCTCCCGGAAACGCGTCGGCGATCGACTCCCACGGATGACCTGTCCAGCGATCAAACAGATGCCAGTCACGAAGCCCATCATCGACTTTCACCGGCACGCCCGATCTTGCGGCGATCTCTTCGGCGGTGCGAAGCGAGCGTTCGAGTGGGGAAGACCAGATCGCTACGATCGGACGGGGACCGAGATAACGGCCGACTCGCCGCGCCTGCTCTAGACCGTGTGGCGAGAGTCCGAATCCTGACATCGATCCGTAGACGAGGTGGTTTGGGTTATCGACTTCTGCATGTCTCACCAGATGGACGAGGGCTGCCATATCCTCAGTTTGGCCGCTGACGCCCGAAACCGGAGGTAACTTCGGATGACTGTGTGGTCCGAGCCAATTCTTCACGTTGACATGGACTCCTTCTTTGTCGAGGTGGAGCGGCTCGATGATCCGTCGCTGGTTGGTAGACCGGTTGCTGTCGGGGGCGTTGGGCCACGAGGTGTGATTGCGAGTGCCTCGTACGAGGCGAGGGAGTTCGGCGTCAGCTCAGCCCAGCCGACATCTACCGCGTTGCGAATGTGTCCTCATCTGATTGTTGTGCCCTCAGCCCATGGTCGTTACAGCGATGTGTCGGTCGACGTCTTTGACGTGTTCCGTTCATACACCCCACTTGTTGAGGGCCTGAGTCTCGATGAGGCGTTTCTCGACGTGTCCGGGCTACGAAACCACTACGGATCTTCGGTAGCGGTCGGGGAGGCTGTGAGGAGATCGATCCGCCTCGAGTTGGGTCTTCCGGCCTCGGTTGGTGTGGCATCAACCAAGTTCGTCGCGAAACTTGCTTCGGAGACCGCCAAGCCCGACGGGCTGACACATATTTCCCAGAGAGATCAACTTGAGTTTCTCCAAGGCCTCCCAGCCGAGGTTTTGTGGGGCGTGGGACCTGCGACGCTTGCCGGGTTGAAGAGGCTCGGAGTGGAGACGGTGGCGGACATCGCAGAGTTGCCGGTGACCTCATTGACAGCGACCCTGGGACCAACTCTTGGTCGACATCTCCATGATCTGGCACATGGTCGGGATCCAAGGTCGGTGGTGCCGGATATCGGATCCAAGTCGCTCTCAGTCGAACAGACCTACGAGACCGATCTGACTGGCATTGAGGTAATTGAGGCCGCTTTGCTCTCGCACGCACAACGGCTCTCCGGGCGTCTTCGACGGAGCGGTCTCGCGGCTAAGACGCTCACTGTCAAGCTGCGCTACGACGATTTCACTACCCCAACGCGCAGCCAGACCCTCGACGGAGCCGTAGTCGGGGCGAGAGATCTCTTTAGGGTGGCCACGGAGTTGCTGAGCCAGCTTGACCTCAGTCGCCCGGTCCGACTCCTTGGGCTCGGAGCCTCTTCGCTAGAGCCGAGTGAAGGTCCAAGACAGCTTGGCTTGGAGAGTTCGACCGACTGGGATCGTGTTGAAGATGCTGTTGCCGCGGTCAAGGATAGATTCGGCGATTCAGCCGTTTCGCCCGCTCGACTGATCGAAGGCAAAAGCCGAAATGAAGATCCTTCATGACTGTGTCGGCTGTCGGTGTAATGTTTAGTGTGGGCAATGGCTCTGATGAGCCTGGGTGATGAGATGCCGTTAGACGACAACGAACAGAAGATCCTCGAAGAAATCGAGCGTCAGTTCTACGACGAGGACCCCGAGCTTGCCCGCGCCGTCGAGAGAATAGAGCGGCCTCCCCGCGTCGGAGTCCGGCTCTCTGTGTTCGGAGTCGTCGTCGGTCTGGTGATCGTGATCGCCTACGTGTCAACAACCTTGGTGGCGGTCCTCGGTTTTGCACTTCTGGTGGCCTCTTCAACTTCACTCGTAACTGCTCTCAGGGTCCGCGGATGGCGCCCGGCGCCCGCCGAGGTAGACGAAGAACCGGCTGAGTAAGACTCCTCGGCCTCGTCAACTCGTCTCCAGTTCAATCCGACTATTGTTCCCGCCCCATCAGTGCGGTCACAGAGCGTGTCCGATGCGGCGGAGAGGAGCGAGTCCCGCTGCGACTCGCCACTAAAGGTTTAGAAAGGACAACGTGGAGCAGGCATTCACAGCCGAGCAAGCGTGCCGGCTGAGCAATTGCACCCATCATCAATTGCGCTACTGGGATCGGATGGGACTGGTAAGCCCTTCGGTTCAGGGGTCTGGGGGAAGACCAGGGGTCAGACGGCTCTACAGCTTCCGTGATCTCGTCGCATTGCGGGTTGTCCGGAGTCTTCTCGACAACGGCATGTCCCTACAACGGGTCCGCCGGGCGTGGGATTACTTGCGTCGCGAGGGCGACATGGAAGGTCACCTCGCTGATGTGAAACTGGTGACTGATGGTTTGTCGATTTTCACCGTCAGTAGTGACGACGGGGAGCTCATGGACGCTCTTCGTCAGGGTCAGCTTGCCTTCTTTGTCGCTATTGATGAGATCACACGCGAGGTCGAAGAGGACGTGAGTCACTTCGAGCTTGACCGCGAGCGTTTCCTCAACATGCTGCGAACGGTCGAAGAAGATGTCTCCGAGGAGCGGCAGGCCTTCGGGTCTTAGTCACTCTCGTTTCAGCAACGACTTCGGATTGATTGCTGCTCGAAGACGTTCCACACCGTCGAAGTTGTCATGGACCCAACCATCCACACTGTAGAGGTGTGATTCTTCGCCTTGGTCCTCCTGACTTCCATATATGGTCGACGAGTAACTCACGGCCATAGCAACAAGGGCGGAGTCGGTTTCCCTGGCGAATTCGATCGGAGTCTTTGATGAAGGCACCGGTTTTCTCAGATCGGTGAGTCGATCGACCAGTTCATCCCAGGCGGCGGTGATGTCACCGTGGCGGATTGCCTGAAGACGACGTCGCCGGCGGAACCATTTCGCCAGTGGGATCAACAACGCGGCGAAAGCGACCACCAGCAGCGCCATCAGCCACCACGGTGGTCCCGGGGTCGAAGCGGTGGGTTCCTCGGTCAAGTCAGGCTCAAAAAAACCGGACGATGTCTGATCGGGAGGTTGAAGCTGGCTTGGGGGCTGTTCGGGCGTGTAGTCGGCCGGATCGAATCCAGCGGTGAGACTGATCGGCTGGGTGTCGCCGCGCGGTGTGGGGTCGAACTGAACCCAGCCAAAGCCGTCCATCCACATCTCCACCCAGGCGTGGGCGTTGGTATCGCGAACCTCGACGTAGTTGGTGTCGTTCTCGACCTCGGGTGTTCCCGGTGTGAAGCCAAGCACAACCCGACTTGGGATTCCAAGTTCTCGACCCAAAACGGCCATCGAGGTCGCAAACTGCTCGCAGTATCCCGTCCGCCAGTTCTTACTCTGTGAGTCGTTGAGCCAATCGTCTAGGACAAGCGAGGTGTGACCAGTGTCAACCCCCACGTCGTAGGTGAAGTTTCCGCCATCCCTGAACCAATACTGCAACATCCAGGCCCGCTCATAGTCGGTAGTGGCATCTTTCGTGACGCGCTGGGCAAGATTCTCGATGCCGATGGGGAGACGTTCCGGTAAGTCCGTGTAGAAATCGAGATCGACCGGGACATCAAAATCAGCATTTGGCGGAGCGGCGGCGATCTGATCGAAGCGCCCGTCTGCCTTTGCGTTGGCAAAAAGCGGGCTCAGCTGACCATTGGTCCCGGTGGCGAGGGCGCCGATGTCGAGGCTGGCTTGCGGGACCAAGGCGGTCACCTTGTAGACGTCGTTCTTGCGAAGCTCGGATGGCAGAAACAGGGCAGAGTCGCTCAGGTAGTAGAACTCTCGTGGGTCGATACCACCGTCTACTTCAACCGGCTGGATATCGATCGGCACCCCCCCGCTGGGAGCTATTGGGCCACCGAGGCCGGTGCTGTAGACCTGGTGAGTCCACTCAATCGTGGAGCCTTGATAGGCATTGGTAGCGGGTCCGAGACCGCGGCCAGACTCAAATGGAAGAGGCTGGGTTTGCCGTGTCGAGCGTTTCCACTTGTTCCCGTCGAATTCGTCAAGGGTTTCCAGCGTCCAGTAGACCTGTCTCACATTGGGCGCCGGATCGTTGTAGGTGACGTTGAACACGGGGATATTCTCTCGGCTGATCAGGGTCTGTTGCATCTCAGCGAAACGATCGATGGAAAAATTGCCACTACCCGGGCCATAGTCCCCACCTCCATTACGCCAGGGGACATTGCCGTACTCAGAGATGGTCCCTGATGCGCTGTTGGCGGCTGTCACCGCGACGACCCCGACCAACCCGGCGCTGACGATCGCTGCGACCATCGAGCGTGCCGGCTTGGGCCTACCTTCGCTGTCACGAGCACGACCCACGTCACTTCTGCGATCGAGGGCAAGGGTTGTGACCGCCGTTGCCAGCATGAATGTCGAGGCTGCCATCCATCCCAGGCCGGCGCTGGCACGATCGAAGATGGCAAATTGCAGATAGAGGACGATGGAGGGAAGAATCATGGCAATGGCCGGCCCCGCCAGGTAGCCCCATGTGTACAACGCGCCCACGACCCAGACCACGATGGCGAGGATCGCTATGACACCGGCACTCGGAATGATCGGCGGGATTCCATGTCTGATCACTCCGATGGCCTGTTCCAGAGTCGAGGACAGTGCTGTCGGCGTCTCAGTCGTGGGCAGCACGCCGGCGAAGAGCGTGTCAGGGGCGCTGATCCTCAAGAAAAGGACCAAGCCACCAAGGGAGAAAAGGGCGACCGATAAGGCTCTGCTGGTAACAACCTGTCTGATCAGCCACCAAACGATGCCACCGAGAAACGCGGAGGCCAACAAGATCAGCTGCCATCTGGGCGTCCCTGGACCTGACTGGAGAAGACGACCCAACCTTGCCAGCACCAGAGCGAAGGCAATCAGCCCCGCTAGCTGACCGAGACGGCGTCCCACGAGTTCCTCATCGCTGTCAGCCAGGATTTGGCCCACTCCTCGCCAGGTTCGACCGACACAGTGGTCACCCCGAGGCGGTGAAACCCGATCAGGGTCTGGGCTGTCGAACTGGTAGCTCCCATCAAAACGGTAGTGCGATAGTCACTGGAGAGAAGTTGCTGGACTCCGAGCAAGGCCCGGTCTGCGACACCCGTGATGAGAATCAACGCCCCGCCACCACCTTTGGCCCGCAATCGTGCAGCAACCGAGCTGATGTCGATAGCGCTGTCGGGCTCGACCACGGCAAGTCTTTCCATGACAGTCGAATATCGAGTCGCATCGATCGTATCGGCATCTCCGGCCCAAAGATCGGCGTCGAAGCCCGAACTGACAAGATGTGTAATCACACTTGCCGCGCCTGACACTGCAGTCTCGAAGGCATCGGCCGACTCATATGAAGAGGGCCTCACATCAAGAAGAACTAGCGCACGCGACTGCCAGGGCGTTTCCAACTGTCGGATCATCAGCTGATCGGTTTTCGCTGAATAAGGCCAGTGGACTCGACGTAGGTCGTCGCCGCGCTGGTATTCACGCAATGTGTAGAAGTCTTCGCCACCTCTCTGGCTGTGCTCCGGTTTAGAGGCATTCATCGCTTGATCCTGACCTCTTACAAGGGGAAACCCACTCAAATCCTCGACGCTGGGGTAGACGACGATTCGATCCATCGCCCCGCCAGGTGATTGCAGCTCCGCGAGGCCGAGCGGGTCTGAGGACGAGGCTCGGGCCGGCCCCACCCAGTACACCCCACGGGGGCGACAGGTAACCCGGTAGGTGGCTGTTGCGGTTTCGCCAGACGCCAATGCAGCAAGTTCGAAAGTGGCCAATCCCAGCTGCTCAACCTCATCCTGAACCACTAGCCGGCGTACCCGCCTCCGCCCCCGATTTTCGAGAACCAACGTCACGGTGGTCGTGTCTCCGTTGTGAACCACAGTGGATCCGAGACGACGGCCAACCCCAAGATTCGGGCGATGGGTACGTACGTAGATGAGCCCGACAAGCGAAGCAAGGAGAAAGAAGATTCCTGCCAAAAGCAACTCGGGGTCGCCGAATACATACCAGAGGATTGCCAAGGCCAGACCGGCGCCGAGAAGAGCCCAACCCCTGATGGTCGGCACTAGCGACCCACCACTACGTCGCGATCCTCGATGTGGTCCCGGGGACCCGGAGTCTTCCCAGAATGTCGTCGATGAGATCGGTAACCGTTTCGCCACGCATCTGCGCTTCGGGACGCATCGCAAGCCTGTGTTCGAGCACCGGTTGCGCCAAGACTTTGATGTCATCCGGCATCACATAGTCACGGCCCTGTGACGCTGCACGCGATCGAGCCAGTCTCTGAAGGAACAGCGCCGACCTTGGAGACGCTCCGAGCTTGACATCAGGGTGGAGGCGGGTGCCCTCAACCAAATCGACAATGTAGTTCTTCACTGATTGGGAGACGGCCACTTCTCGGGCGATTGTCACCATCTCCTCAACTTCTTCCACCGTTGCTACCGGGTTGAGGTCGTAGAACGTCGAACGGATTCCGTGGGTGTCGAGAATCTCTAGTTCCTTTTCCCGGCTCGGATAGCCGATCACTACCCGCATCATGAAACGATCCAATTGAGCTTCAGGTAGCGGATAGGTTCCCTCGTGTTCCAAGGGATTCTGGGTGGCGATCACCATAAATGGCAGTTCCAGCGCCCTGGTGATCCCGTCGGAGGTCACCTGACGCTCTTCCATGGCCTCGAGCAGTGCTGACTGGGTCTTGGGACTGGCTCGGTTTATCTCATCACCAACCACGATGTTGGCGAAAATGGGACCTGGTTTGAACTCGAATTCGGAACGATCTCTATCCCACACCGAGATGCCGGTCACATCCGAAGGCAGAAGATCAGGGGTGAACTGGATCCTGTTGAAGGCACCTCCGATGCTCTTAGCTAGAGATTTGGCGAGTTGGGTTTTGCCAACGCCCGGAACATCTTCGATCAAAACGTGTCCTTCGGCGACGAGGGCGAGGACCATCAATTCGACTACTTCGCGTTTGCCCTGGATGACGGTTTCAACATTGCTGACCACGCGATTGAAATGTTGCCCGAAAATGTCGATCCTTGCGGGGTTTGCCTCATTCAAGAGCGATCTGTCTCCGAATTCGCATCTGGCGACTCTACCCCCAGGTCAGCGATCTGGGGGCTAGACTGTCGAACGGGGTATGAATCTGGGAGCATCAAATTGACCACCTGGTTGGGGTTGCCGAGCCACATAGGCGCGTTGCTGAGGCGTCCGACCTTGTTTTGGGAGGCAGTTCTCTCGACTTGGGCGTTGCGTCGTCATGGCCGACCGTATCTTTCACGGGCATATCTCGACTGGCGTCTCCAGACTGCCTATGGGACAACTTTTGTCTCGATGCCCTCCACCGATCTGGTCCACTACCTCGAGTGGCGAAAACAGATGCGAAGAATTCGACTTTGGGGACTGGCGCGATGACATCGAGCCTCTCAACCAGACTGCAAGAGATACCGGGAGTCGCTTCTGTTGTCGTGGATCTAACGGATTCCGGTGGAGGAATCAACGTTCGCCTCGAACCTGGAGCAGACGAGAGCCTTGTGATGGAAAAGCTCCATTCGCTGCTTGTCGCCTACGGAGTCCGTTCGCCACGCCCGCCACAGCTGCAACATTCTCGATCAGAGCGAGCAACGAATAGCGAATTCGGGGTTGACGTTGAGATCACTCCTATCAGTGGGGGAGCACGAGTTGAGGTGACGACCACCAATGTCCGATCGTTTCGGGTCGTTGCAGCCTCTCCGATTGCTATCGCCCAGGGTGTGTCCGACGCCTGGTGTCAGGTGATAGGGCAGATTCCGGTGGAAGTGGTCAACGTCTCTGTCGGTGACGACGGGATGCTTGCGGTGTCGATCTCCAACGGCGAGATTGAAACCAAGGGCTCTGCCAGTGTGGAAGCCGGTTGGAAAGATGCATTGGCCCGGGCAGTCGGCGGCGCTCTCCGTGCCTCATTTGCCGCCACTACGCAGTCGAAGTTGGCCGTCAACACCTGAACTGCGGCGCTGCTTGTGAATTCGAGACCCGAGTACCCTTGTCGCAGGTAGGTCGAAGGAAAACTCATTGGCCCGAGCTCTTGTTCTCAACGCTAGTTATGAACCGCTCTCCGTGGTTAGCGAACGGCGGGCGCTCATCCTCGTCCTCATGGACAAGGCGAGTGTGGTCGTTTCCAAAGACGAGACCTGGAACTCCGAGTCACTTTCGCTGCAACTGCCATCTGTCGTGAGACTCACACGGTTTGTCAAGGTTCCTTATCGTCGCGCCGTGCCCGTGACCAGACGGGCCGTTTTTGGGCGTGATGGCCATCGGTGTCAATACTGCGGTGGTCCCGCAGAATCACTCGATCACATCAAACCGAAGTCCCGAGGCGGCGATCACACCTGGGAGAATGTCGTGGCATGTTGTCGGGCCTGCAATGTGCGCAAGGGTGATCGGACACCAGCTGAAAGTGGTTTCAACCTGAAGACCGACCCCAGGCCCCCCAGACGGTTCGCCTGGATCTATGCATCGACCGGGTTCCAGGTCGATCCTGAATGGCAGCCGTACCTGCTTTCCGAATCCGCCTGACCTGATTGTCATTCTTCGCCGAGACTGCTGGTCCGAGACCAGCGTGGAGGGTCTAACCCTTTCTAACTGCCCGTTTCTGGGGCGTCCACCCACACCCTGTCATCAAAGGTCAAGTTGATGAGGCTGTGTGGGCTGAGATAGTTGACATGTGGGGTGAAGTGGGCCATAGTGGCGCTTGATCCCGCAAGGATGAGATTGGCAAGTAGGACGGACGGAAATGGGCCGAAGTGTTCTTAGGTGAGTACTTCCACAGTTTTGATGACAAAGGGAGGGTGGTCATGCCCTCCAGTTTTCGACGTCCGCTCGAAAACGGATGTGTCGTCGCCAAAGGGCAAGACGGACAACTGGTCATTTTTTCGGTCGATGAGTTTCAGAAACGAGCCGCAGACGTCATCGATCGCCCCCAGAACAAAGGCGGGAGAAGATTCTCTCGAACCGTCTTTGGGGGTGCTGATCTCCAGACGCTCGACAAATCGGGGCGCGTTCTGGTGAAACCTGATCTTCGCGACTACGCCGAATTGGTCGCCGGTCATGAAATTGTCGTTGTTGGTGTATTCGATCACATTGAGCTGTGGGAGAAGGACACCTATCTCAGCGACAGAAGTGCCGGGGACGAGATGTATCTCGACGAGGAGGTCTGACAGAACTCCGCACCCGCCTTGACTTGGCTCATTGCCAGCCCCCCGGAACCAATTGGAAGGCCCCTGACTCCGCCCGCTTCTAGTTGGTACCAGCGCCCGGGGGGCTGGCAATGGACCAGGACGGGATCAAGCAAGAAGACGAGTACCACCGGCCGGTGTTGGTTGAGGAGGTGGTCGCCTTGCTTGCACCCGCACTGCCAGGAGTCGTGATTGACGCCACGTTCGGGGGCGGCGGTCACAGCAAGCGTTTGTTGGATGAGTTTGGAGAAGACGTGACGATTATCGGGATTGATCGTGACCCGGAAGCTTTGGCGAATGCCGGCGCTCTTGGGGTTACTGCCATTCAGGGCAACTTTGGCGATCTCACCGACGTCCTGTCAGAACGGCTCTCGGAACCTCCAAGTGCTGTGTTGTTCGATTTTGGCGTCTCCTCACATCAGCTTGATGATGGGGAGAGGGGTTTCTCGTACCGTAAGGACGGTCCCTTGGATATGCGGATGGGCCCGGACGCAGGTCTCGATGCCGGGACAATCGTGAACGAGTGGTCTCAGACCGAAATCACTGGAATCATCCGCAGATACGGAGAAGAGCCGATGGCCGCCCGTATTGCTCGGGCAATCGTCGCCGCCCGACCTATCAAATCGACCGCCCACCTGTCCACCGTTGTTGCAGAGGCAACGCCTGCGGCCCGACGTCGGGCGGGTCACCCCGCCCGACGTACCTTCCAGGCCATCCGCATCGCGGTCAACGCCGAACTGGATGCAGTTGCCAGTGGTCTCGATCAAGCCATCGAAATGGTTGGCGAGGGAGGGCGCGTGCTGGCGATTTCCTATCATTCGCTTGAGGACAGGATCGTCAAACGACGGTTTGCTGACGGTGCGACCGGCTGCGTCTGCCCTCCCGATCTCCCGGTGTGTGGCTGCGGTGTGAGCGCCGAGCTCCGACTGCTCACCAGAAAGGCGATCAGGGCAAGCGCCGGCGAGGTGGCCGTGAACAATCGATCCCGATCTGCCGTAATGCGCGCTGCCGAGAAGGTGGCCGCGTGACCATCCGACCGGCGGCCCAAAGCGCAGAGAGCGAGGGACTTCGTGTTCTGCGAGGGCGTCGATTACGTAAACCCACTATTGCCCCCTGGATGGTCATGGCTCTGATTGCAGTCGTGGCGTTCCTCGGTTTGGGTTTTGCCCGAACGTCGCTTGACGGCTCCGCCTTCGAGTTAGTTGAGCTTGACCGGGCCATTGCCGAGCAGACAGCGCTCAATCGGCAACTCAATCTCGAGATTGCCCAGCTAGAGAATCCTGCCCGAATCTCACCGTTGGCAGAGGAACTTGGGTTGGTCATCCCCGAGCAGACCAAGCCCATCCTCGTAGACCTTGAACCGGGGACTCCAGTGGTGGCAGAGCGGAGTAGCGACGGAACAAACCAATGACGACCGGGCGACGCGCTGGCACCGGGACTCTGAGCGGGGCTCCGCCCTTCCGGTGTTCCAACCGGAGGACGCGGGGTCATGAATACACCTAGAGGCCGTGCCCGTCTCCAACCGGCCAAGGTTCGGATCGCGATCATTGGAATCCTGGTCGTTCTGGCATGGCTTGGCATGGGTTATCGCCTCGTCCAGATCCAAGTGTTCGCAGCTCCGGTCCTCGCACAGGAAGGCCTCAATCAGCGACTCGTGTCACGGGACCTGGCACCGCAGAGAGGAAAAATCTTCGACCGCAACGGTGACTTGCTGGCGATGACTGTCGAGGCCCAAAGCCTCTACGCCGTACCCAATCAGGTTGAGGAGCCACTTTGGGTGGCCCAGCAGATTGGTGGGTTGCTCGAGGTGGACACCGATCGACTGCTCGAGCGGCTGACAGGCGATCGTGACTTTGTCTATTTGAAACGGCAGGTGGAGGGTGTCCTTGCCGAGGAGATCCTTGGCATGGGGATCAGAGGTGTCTACTCCCTCCCGGAGCCGACCCGGTTATACCCTGCCGGCGATGTTGCCAGCCATGTGATTGGATTTGTCAACATCGACGGTGTCGGTCAGGAGGGTCTCGAGCTCGTGTATGACGAGGAATTAACCGGCGTGCCCGGAAGAGCCGAGTTCGAGCGTGGGCTCGACGGCACCCCAATTCTCCAGGGTATAAGCGACATTGTGCCGGCAGTCCCCGGTGTCGACCTCAACACAACCGTCGACATCCCGCTTCAATACCAAGCTCAGCAGGCATGCAAGGATGCGGTAAAGAGGACCAACGCCGACAACTGTTGGGTTGTGGTGCTCGGTGTCGAAACCGGCGAGATTCTTGCGATGACTGGTTGGCCTGCATTCGATCCCGTCACCCGTCAGACGCTTGACCCAAAATGCGATCGCCTTGACGATCCGACAGAGTGTCGAAATTTCTCCAACTTCATCGTCAGGGGAATGTATGAACCCGGATCTACCCAGAAGCTGATCACGGTCGCGGCTGCGCTCGAAGAGGCTGAGGTGGCGATCGGAACAACTATTCACGACGTTGGCGATGTCCTGGAACTGAGGGACGACGCCTGCCGTTCAGCTGAAGATGACTTGTACGGCTGCTACCGGGACTTCAAGGAGCATGAGACCCGCGATATGACCGTCGCCGAGATCTTCACTCGCTCGTCCAATGTGGGCACGATCATGATTGCTGACAGACTTGGTCAGAAGCGCCTGGTCGAATACATAGAGCGGTTCGGTCTCGGTCGCAAGACAGGCGTCGACTACACCGTCGAGTCGCCGGGACTTCTCAATTTCGAGGCGGGTTGCGAAACCTGTTGGGCTTCGGCGGCGATCGGTTACTCGGTGGCTGCGTCGCCACTCCAGATGGCAGCGGCATATGCAGCAATAGGCAACGACGGGAGCTGGATCACACCACATATTCTCTCATCGAAGACTGATGTCGACGGTGTCACCGAGGTGGCCGGCATCGAAACCCGGGAGGTAGTCTCGTCTGGGACCGCCCTTCTGATGCGAGAGCTCCTCGCGTCAGTCGTTGAGCGTGGCACCGGCGGCAATGCCGCCGTCGAGGGATATCGAGTGGGTGGTAAGACCGGTACCGCCAATAAGCTTGGCAGTGACGGCAGATACACCGACGAAACCAGAGCGTCTTTCGTTGGGATGGCGCCCATCAGCAACCCAAAGATCGTCGTGGCTGTTGTTGTCGATGCTCCGGACTTCGAGTTCCGAACCGGAGGCGTCGCAGCCGCCCCGGTGTCTGCAGCCGTGATGGAGCAAGCCCTTCACCGGCTTGGAGTTACACCTGATGGCGAACAGCGGTAGCCCATTGAGCTCTTTGGCGTCGGTCGTCTCCGGATGTCTCGACGGTTCAGTGGTGTCTGGGGAAATACGGATCGTCGACGTAACACATGACTCGCGGCTCGCCAGCGGCGGCACATTGTTCGTCGCGATTCGCGGGCTGGAGGTCGATGGTCACATCTTCGTCCGCGACGCTGTTGGCCGGGGCGCGACCGCCGTCTGTGTCGACCAAAGACTGGAAGCCAACGTTCCACAGCTTGTGGTCCAGGACACTCGGCTGGCCCTTGGGCCACTGGCTGCCAGTGTTCACGAAAACCCGTCCCGTGACATGATCGTCGTCGGCGTCACCGGGACAAACGGCAAGACAACTGTCACTCACTATGTGGAGTCTCTTGCCGGCTCAGCCGGAGTAGCAACGGGTCTCGTCGGAACCATCCACACCCGGATCGGCGACGTCACCCTGCCTGCGGTGCACACCACACCCGAGGCGTCGGACTTTCAACGACTTCTTGCCAGGATGCGAGACTCGGGCACCAGTCTGGTTGCAGCCGAAGTCTCGTCGCACGCACTGGAGCTCGGTCGGGTGAACGCCACCCGATTCGCGGTTGCCGGGTTTACCAACTTTTCCCAAGATCACCTCGATTTTCATGGGGATATGGATCGCTATCTGTCGGCAAAACGCCGTCTCTTTGAGGACTACGACATCGGCACGGCCGTCGTGAATATCGATGATCCAGCTGGAGCACAGATTGCAGAATCATTCAACGGGAACCTGCTGACCGTCGGCCAGAAAGGACATTGTCGCCACTCCGGGGTTCGCACAACCGTTGAAGGGACCACGTTCACGCTTGACACACCATGGGGGAGCGCCTCGCTGAGCGTCCCCGTCATCGGGAGGTTCAATCTTGACAACGCGGTGTTGGCCTCCGCTTGCTCGTTGGCCGCAGGCATCGATTTTGATGATGTAATAGCCGGTCTACCCGGTCTGGCCGGTGTGCCAGGGCGTTATGAGATCGTCTCAGGGGAAGATCCGATCACCGTGATAGTCGACTACGCCCACACTCCCGATGGCGTCGCCGTAGCAATTCGGGCGGCCCGGGAGTTGCACGGAAAGCGAGTGATTGTGGTGTTGGGCGCGGGGGGTGACCGAGATCGCGAGAAACGATCGTTGATGGGGGAGGCTGCCTCGTCGGCCGACATTGTCGTCATCACCTCAGACAATCCTCGTTCCGAGGAGCCTCAGGATATTGTTGCATCCGTCGTGGCCGGCCTCAATCCGTCGGTCGCTTCGATTACCGAAGTTGATCGTCACCGTGCGATCCAACAGGCGGTGTCCGCTGCCGCAGATGGCGACATAGTGCTCGTTCTGGGAAGGGGTCATGAGCCCGATCAGGACATCAACGGGGAGCAGATCCCGTTCGATGACCGGGAGGTCGCTCGTGAGGCACTTCAGCAGCATCGGAGGTCCGCCGATTTGGACACCGATTCGGGGAGCATAGGCAGGTGATTCCCCTGCTCGTCGCAGCCGCGGTTGGTCTTCTCACCTCGATTTTCGCCACGCCTTACGCGATCCGTTTCTTCCGACGTCGTGAGATCGGCCAATTCATCCAAGAAGACATCAAAGGCCACGCCCATAAGCAGGGAACACCAACCATGGGCGGGGTCGTCTTTGTCACCGCGGCGGTTTTCGGATGGCTTCTGGCTCACGTCCGGGTTTGGACGCCGGCCGACGGGTTCAGTCTCGAGCTGAGACCCTTCAACACCGGTGGGCTGCTCGCAGTACTCGCCCTAGTGGGGATGAGCCTGGTCGGATTGGCGGACGACTGGACCAAGTACTCTCGGCAACGAAGCCTGGGCCTGTCCAAGATTTCGAAACTAACCGGCCAGGTCGCGATTGCCGGGGTTTTTGCATATGGAGCGACCCAGGCAGGGATTGTTACCCAGCTCTCATTTGTTCGGCCCCTGGGAATCGACCTCGGTGTCTTTTTCGTTGCCTGGGTCCTGATCATGCTCATCGGAGCAGCCAACGGTGTGAATCTCGCCGACGGCATGGACGGGCTTGCTGCCGGCTCATCGACTCTGGTTGTTGCCTCGTACACCGTCATTGCGTTCTGGCAGTTCAGAAATGATAGGTTCTACGATGCGGTTGACCCCCTCGAGCTGGCCATGGTCTCCGCAGCGATGTTCGGGGCCATCCTTGGGTTCCTTTGGTGGAATGCTCCTCCGGCCAAGATCTTCATGGGGGATGTCGGCAGCCAAGGGATCGGCGGTCTTCTCGCAGCGTTAGCCCTTCTAACCAACACCCAACTCCTGCTTGTCGTTCTCGGCGCAATATATGTCGCCGAGACCGTGTCGGTGATCCTCCAAGTGGCCAGTTTCAAGCTCACCGGGAAGCGGATCTTCCGGATGTCGCCGCTCCACTTCCATTTCGATCTCGGTGGGTGGCCAGAGACCACCGTGGTTGTGCGGTTTTGGATTCTCAGCGGGATCGGGGTGGCATTGGGGCTTGGCTTCTTCTACGGGGACTTTCTCCGTCTCGAGGGAATCCTGTGACCCGTGTCCTCGTGCTCGGTGCCGGTGTGTCCGGTCTTGCAGCTGCCCGGCTGGCCCGCAAACAGGGGATGGCGGTCACTATCTACGACGAGTCGCCGGGACATCGCGGTCTTGAGCAGGGGTTCGCCGTGGCGAGCGGCGTTTGGGATCCCCAGATTCTCAACGGCATCGAGTTGGTTGTGGCTAGCCCCGGATTCTCTGAGCGAGCCCTCCCAGTCGTCGAGACCCTGGAGTCTGGGCTTCCCATTTGGAGTGAAGTCGAATTCGCTTGGCGACACCTCAGCGCGCCGGTGGCAGCAATCACCGGCACCAATGGGAAGACGAGTGTCACCGAAGCGGCTGCGGCGATGCTGGATGCTTCGGGTCTCGATGTATCGGCAACGGGGAACATCGGGTCGCCGTTGTCCGACTACGCCGAATCGGACGATGACGTCCTTGTGGTGGAAGTCTCCAGCTTCCAACTTCGGTTCATCGAACAATTCCATCCGGTGGCGGCAGCCATCACCAACGTTGCTGTCGACCACCTTGATTGGCATGGCTCAGAGCAGTCGTATCGCGACTCAAAGGCACGCATATTCATGAATCAAACAGCCAGCGATTTGCTGGTCTTCGATGCAGACGACTCAGGAGCTACTTCCCTTGCCGGGCATGCTCTCTCCGAGCTTTATCCGGTGTCAGGGCTGAACAGACCGGTTGGAGGTGGCGGGCCCGAGGACGACATGCTTGTCGTTGGTGACCTGACGATCGACCTTGTCGATATCCCGTCACAGGATCCGAGTCATCTTGCCAATATCACGGTCGCCGCGGCGCTGGCGTTGAAGATGGGCGCTTCCGAAGAGGGTGTTGTTCGAGCCGCGACCACCTATCTTCCGGGTGTCCACCGCCGGTCGTTGATAGCTACCACATCGGACGGGGTCGTCTGGATCGACGACTCAAAGGCGACGAATCCCCATGCTGCGCTGGCCTCGATTCGAGTGCACGAATCGGTGGTGCTCATTGCGGGGGGCTTGGCCAAGGGACTCGACATACTGCCTCTTGCTCAGGAATCGAACGTCCGACTGCTGTTCGGGATCGGGGAAAGTGGCCGCGATCTGGCTGAGGCCGCTGGGGAGAGAGGAAGATATGCCGGAACTCTCGAAGTAGCCGTAGAGATGGCCGCTCAGCTTGCAGGCCCTGGGGACACAATCTTGTTGGCACCGGGTTCTGCCAGCTTTGACCAATTCGAATCTTATGCCGCTCGTGGCGATCGGTTCGCCGAGCTGGCAAGCGAGCAGACGAGAGGGCAGACCAAATGACGGCGAACGTCACCTCGATCTCGAAGGTCAGGGCTGCTGCTCGGGACCGGGCCGAGCTCCTGAGGGCAAACAACCGGACAGCCACAACACTCCTCGTCTTGGTGGTCGTTCTGGTTGTCATCGGACTGGGGGCGACCCAGTCGGCGTCCTCGGTGGTTGCTGTTGACCAGACCGACGACCAGCTCTATTTTTTCAAACGCCAACTGATGGGCGTGGGGTTGGGAACTCTCGCGTTGTTGGCTACCAGCCGAATTCCGTATCGCTTCTATAGGAAAGTGGCGGTGCCGGCGTACCTGGCCACGGTCGGGCTTCTCATCGCGGTTCTGGTTGTTGGCCCTGAGGTGGGAGGCGCAAAACGATGGCTGCCCCTTCCATTTGTGAGGTTCCAGCCGTCCGAGTTGGCCAAGGTTGCAGTCGTGTTTGTGCTCGCCTATCTCTTCGAGAGGAAACACAAGCTGCTCAATCAGTTCGGGCACTTCATCGTGCCCGTTCTCGCCACTGTCGGAGTCATCGGTGTTTTGGTCATGAGACAACCGGATCTGGGCACGACGATCGTCATTGGCGCCGCCGCTATGGCAGTGATCATCGCCAGCGACGCGCCGCTCAAATGGGTAGGTCTGCTCGGTCTAGCCGTCGTTGGCGTCGTGACTTTTCTCGCGTTTGACGAGACATATCGAGCGGAGCGCATCGAAGGGTTTCTCGATCCGTACGCCGACTCCTCCGGCAACGGGTATCAGGTGATCCAGGGGTACTACGCCCTCGGCAACGGCGGGATTTTTGGTGTCGGATTGGGAGCGAGTAGGGCGCGTTGGCTCTACCTACCCAACGCCCACACCGACTTCATCTTTGCGATTATCGGCGAGGAGACCGGGTTGATCGGCGGTCTCACGGTCCTTGGTCTCTTTATCGTTTTGGCCCTTGCAGGCTGGATGGTGGCCTCACGGGCGCCTGACCGCTTCGGTCGGATGGTCGCCGCCGGGATCACCGTCTGGCTCTCCTTCCAAGCGCTGGTGAATATCGGCGGAGTGCTCGGCGTGCTCCCAATCACCGGGATCGCCCTCCCGTTTGTCTCCTTTGGATCCACAGCATTGATCGTGTCGATGGCTGCCATGGGAATTCTTGTGAACATTGCACAGAGCGGAGTGCAGCGAAAGCTATGACCTTTCTGATTGCGGCAGCCGGGACCGGAGGACACGTCTTCCCCGGCCTTTCGGTTGCTGAGGCTCTCATCGATCTGGGAGTGCCACGTTCGGACGTCCTCTTCGTCGGTGGTTCTCGACTCGAGGCACAGGTGTACCCGGGGGAAGGATTTCGCTTTCTTCAGATTGAGCTCCGGGGTCTTCAACGCTCGTTGTCACTCCAAAACATCACTCTTCCATGGGTGGTAGTGAAGGCGAGGCGTCGGATCCAGAAGGCCATCGAGGAGAGCCGGGTTCGGGCTGTGCTCGGAATGGGTGGCTATGTGACTGTTCCGGCGGGATTGGCTGCCAGGCGGACCCAGGTTCCATTTCTGAATTCGGAGCAGAACGCAGAGGCAGGTCTTGCCAATCGACTCATGGCTCGGTGGGCCATCCGATCGTTCACCTCGTTTCCCGAGACCGTCGGTTTACCCGACGCCGAATGGGTCGGAAATCCGGTTCGTGAGCCATTTTGGTCGTTCGATCGCACCACTCTCCACCGTGACGCAATCGCTCGTTTCGGACTGCGCACCGACAGCCCTGTGTTGGGTGTGTTCGGCGGATCGCTTGGCGCCGGAGTGCTCAACGAGGCTGCGCTGACACTGGCCAGAGAGGGAGTCGGCCGCCCACTCCAGATCCTTCATCTGACTGGAGACCAGCACCTGAATTCGATCCGGGCAGCGATCCCGGCGGAGGATATCCGCTGGACGAGGATTGGCTTCGAAGAGAGCATGGAGATGTTCTATGCGGCGTGCGATCTAGTAGTGGCTCGTGCCGGGGGAGCAGTCGCAGAACTAACAGCAACCGGGACGCCCTCGATCCTTGTTCCCGGGGAATTTGGCTCAACTGGGCACCAGAAGGGCAACGCTCGCTACCTAACCCGCGCTGGTGCGGCAATAACCTTGCCAGAGGCAGAGCTAGCTCGTTTGGGAGAAGTCATCACCGGTTGTTTGTTCGATTCTGGCCAATTGGAAGCCATGCGAACGGCAGCCACTCTGATCGCCAGGCCTGACGCGGCACGAGCGGTTGCTCGGGCGATGATGGAGGCCTGATGAGTATCCCGTTTCGAAGAATTCACATCGTCGGCGCCGGTGGTGCCGGGATGAGTGCTCTCGCGAAGATCCTGCTGGCGCGGGGTCACGAGGTCTCCGGCTCGGATCTAAGAGGTGGTGCAACGCTCGAGGCGCTTTCGGACCTCGGAGCCATTGTCTTCACGGGACACAATCCTGCAGTGGCCCAAAAAGCTGATCTGGTTGTGGCATCTTCGGCTGTTCCCGAGTTTGACGAGGAACTCGAGGCGGCGCGAGTGGCTGGGCTTCCCGTATGGCGAAGGCCTCAATTGCTCGATGCTCTCACCACGAAGATTCCGACGCTTGGTGCGACTGGAACACACGGGAAAACCACCACCACAGCTCTCCTCGTCACTGCCCTCAGGGCCGGCGGGTACGACCCCTCGTTTGTCGTGGGCGGCGAGATAAGTGAACTCGGTACCAACGGTCATCTAGGAACCACCGACTTGCTGGTCATTGAGGCGGATGAGGCCTTCAGGACGTTCGAAAGCATCAACCTCAACGGTCTGGTCATCACAAACATTGAGCCAGAGCATCTCGAGCATTTCGGCACGCGTGGTGATCTACTGGACAGTTTCGCGGCCGTTGCCAGGTCCGTTGAGGGGCCGGTGCTTGCCTGTGCCGACGACGAGGGATCCGCGACAGTCTCCCAACGCGCGGGTACATCGACTTACGGGTTCTCGGTCGACTCCGATTGGCAGCTCTCAGGTCTCATCGAGTCGCCTGATGGGTTGCTATTTTCCCTGAGATCCTCTGAGTTCAACGTCGATGTCCGTCTTCCGTATCCCGGAAAACATGTGGCCCTCAATGCTGCCGGAGCCCTAGCCCTACTCGCTGAGTCGGGATATGACCTTGATGATGCATCCCAGGGTCTAGCGGAATTCAAAGGTGTGGCACGCCGTTGGGATAATCGAGGGACAGTGGCCGGTGTGACTCTTGTCGACGACTACGCCCACCATCCGACCGAAGTCAGGGCGACTCTAGAGGCGGCCCGATCCGCGGCCCCGGGTAAGGTCTGGGCGGTCTTCCAACCCCATCTCTACTCGAGAACCGAACGCTTCTACCGGGAGTTCGCGGAGTCACTCCGCCTGGCTGACGAGATCGTCGTGACAGACATATACGGGGCCAGAGAAGAACCAGTTCCCGGAATAACCGGTGAGCTGATTGCCGACTCCGCCATAGATCTCGGTGCCACGGTTCACTATGTCCCTCATCGGGTGGACCTTGTGTCTTTTCTCCTCCCACGACTCGAGGACGGGGACATGGTTCTCTCTATGGGTGCAGGCGACATCACGCTTCTCCATGGGGAGCTCGCGTCTCGACTGGCTGAGACATCATGATCTCCGTCGAGAGTCTGGTCGAGGTTGGATTGCTGCAACGCGATATTCCTCTTGGCCCGTTCACCACCTACAAGTCGGGAGGGCCGGCGAGATGGTTTGCCGAACTTCGAACGCACGACGATCTAGATCGACTGATCTCGTCCGAAATCGTTTCCCAGCCCGAGATCTTGGTTCTCGGGCGCGGCTCGAACCTGGTGGTTGCCGATCAGGGTTTTCCCGGTTTGGTGATCCGACTTGGAGGTGAGTTCGCAGAGATCGAGTTTGAGGGCCATCAAGTGGCTGCCGGGTCGGCCGTTCCACTTCCCCGTCTTGCTCGGGCGAGTGTGGAGGCAGGAATCGCCGGTCTCGAGTTCTTCGTTGGCATTCCGGGATCGGTGGGTGGAGCTGTGCGTCAGAACGCCGGCTGTTTTGGATCCGAGACCAGGGACCGTCTTTTGTCGGCGGAGATCTTTGATCTCCGCACCGGTGAGGCCCGTTCGGCGGGGCCTGACGAACTCAATCACGGTTATCGAACCTCGAATGTCGCTCCCAACGAATTGGTCACCTCGGCAAGGTTTGAGGGGAGTTCGGGCTCAGTGGAGCAAGGCAAAGCCGAGCTCCTAAGTATCACGCGGTGGCGTAAGGAGCATCAGCCCGGCGGGACGCTCAACGCTGGGAGCGTCTTCAAGAACCCGCCCCACATGTCAGCCGGGGAACTCATCGACACACTTGGCTTGAAGGGTTTGTCAGTGGGGGCCGTTTCGGTGTCAAACAAACACGCCAATTTCTTCGTGGCGGGGCCAACCGCCACGTCCAGCGAGATACTCGCCTTGACCGAGCTGATGAAAAGCCGGGTCTTCGAGATGAGCGGGACCATGCTGGAGCTTGAGATTCAGTTCGTGGGGTTTGAGTGATGAGCATCGATCCAAGGCTGTTGGAACGAAGAAGAGAAGTCGCGGAAGATCGTGCCCATCGCAACGTGGGCCGTCTTCTCAGGTTTCTCATAGTCCTGACCTTGGCCGCTGCTGTTGCCTGGCTGGCATTCTCGCCGTGGCTCAGCGTAAGTCAGGTGAGAACCGCCGGGATCTCTGTCAGTGGTGCGAATGCGATTCTCTCGGAGGAAGGAGTCGTGGCCGGAACTCCCATGATCATGCTTCGGGCCCGAGCCGTTGAGGAGAAACTCCTTGACGATCCTTGGATCAGCGACGCACGTATTCATCTCGATTGGCCAAACGAAGTGATAGTGGGTGTTGTCGAGCGGGTCCCCGTTGCGTGGGTGCAGACGGCTGATGGTTGGACACGTCGTTCACTCGATGGCGCATCGCTTCCCGGCGGCTCAGTCCCCGACGAATCATTGCCCAAGGCGATCTTGCCGGCGGTTGGGGGACCTGAAGCATCGACGTCGCCGTTGGTGCTTGGGTCCGTTGAGTTTTACACTGCTCTTCCCACCAGTCTCTGGCCTTCATCAGTGATCAGGGTGGAATCTGGGGAGCTGTGGGCGACGGTTGATGGCTACGACGTTCGGCTTGGGCGTCCTGTGGAGATGGAGGCCAAGGCCGCAACCCTGGTTGTGATGCTCGCGGAGTCGATACCCACCGGTGCCGTCATCGTTTTAATCGCTCCCACTCATCCTGCGATCAGTCCGGTGCCCGTCGGCATCGGCGAAGAGCAGTCTGGAGAGGGAGATGGTCAACCATAAGGGTCTACTAAAGCCTTATACATTGGGGGTTTACTTAGTGCACCGACAACGGTAAACCTCTACTTTAGCTTTTGATTTCTCTGAGTGGAGGTTGTCTGTGAGTAATCCAACTGGCGGCTACATGGCCGTTATCAAGGTGATTGGTATTGGTGGTGGTGGGGTCAATGCCATCAACCGCATGGTCGAAGCCGGCGTTCGTGGGGTGGAGTTCATCGCACTCAACACTGACGCACAGGCGCTGTTGATGAGTGACGCCGATGTGAAGCTCGACATTGGGCGCGAGGTGACCCGTGGTCTTGGAGCAGGTGCCAACCCCGAGATTGGGAGGGCGGCCGCCGAGGAGCACCGCGCCGAACTGGAGGAGGCCATCAAGGGCTCCGACATGGTGTTTATCACCGCAGGCGAAGGCGGTGGCACCGGAACAGGCGGCGCTCCGATCATCGCCGAGGTGTCCCGTTCGGTAGGTGCCCTCACGGTTGGTGTGGTTACCCGTCCGTTTGGCTTTGAGGGACGTCGTCGTGCCGTGCACGCCGAGCAGGGTATTGAAGCTCTCAAAGAGGCCGTCGACACCTTGATCGTCATTCCAAACGATCGTCTGCTCGACGTCGGAGACCCCGAAGCTCCGATGGCAGAGACGTTTCGTCTTGCTGACGAGGTCTTGATGAGCGGGGTGACCGGAATCACGGATCTGATCACAACCCCCGGTCTCATCAACGTCGACTTCGCAGACGTCAGGACAATCATGTCCGACGCTGGGTCAGCTGTGATGGGGATTGGTCGGGCGACAGGCGAGAATCGCGCCAAGCAGGCGGCAGAGCGGGCGATCTCCTCTCCGATGCTGGAGAACTCGATGGACGGGGCCAAAGGCGTTCTGCTTTCGGTATCGGGCCCTTCATCGATGACATTGCACGAGGCGACCGAGGCGGCCCGTGTCGTCTCTGATCATGCCGACGGTGAGGCGGACATCATCTTCGGGGCCATCATCGATGACGACCTTGGCGAAGAGATGAAGATCACTGTGATCGCCGCAGGTTTCGAGGGACGTCGACGACCCAACCGTCAGACCAGTAGCGGTGCCGCGGATCCAGTTTCGTCAGTGGTTGGCGACGACCCACTCGACATCCCTAGCTTCGTTCAAGGATGATCATTCCTCCCTTGTCGGGAGGAATGTCGTTCACTGAAGCCATCGATGGGGATATGCGACACGACCCCAACGCATGCCAGCGACTGAGCCTCGCGTGTCACATCGCCGATCAGTGGGCAACGGTGCGTCAAGAACATGGAGCTGTTGTGCACCGGGTCGAGCGAGCCGGTCGCGCCGGCGCCGGTGACGCCCTGTGGACCACTGCCGCCGATGTTCCCCTTGTTGTCTTCACCGCGGACTGCGTGGGTGTGATAGTCCGGTCAGACGACGCTGTCGGTGTGGCCCATGCCGGTTGGAGGGGTGTCATTGCCGGCGTCGTCACCGAATTGAGAGAAGCAATGGACAAGGCGGGACATCCACCGGTCAGGGCCGCCATCGGGCCCGGGATAGGTCCCTGTTGTTTCGAGGTCGGTCCAGAAGTTGCCGACCAGTTTCCCCAAGCCACGAGTGAGACTACGTGGGGCACGGTTTCGGTCGACCTCAAGTCTGCGATTGGGCGCCAACTCGATGGCATCGAAACTTGGGTTGCCGATGGCTGTACTCGTCATCAGCCAGGGTGGTTTAGCCATCGAAGAGACGAGACCCGTTCACGGTTGGCAACTGTTGGCTGGATCTGATGGGCTATGAAGACGTGCTCGAGAGGGTGGCCGCGGCCACAAGCCGGGTCGGGCGTTCGGCGAGCGACGTGACCCTGGTCGTCGTTTCCAAGACAAGGACGGTCGAGGAAATCCTCGAGATCTACCAATCTGGTCATCGAGACTTTGGTGAGAACCGTGCCCAGGAATTTGCTGCCAAGGCACCACGTCTGCCGGATGATATTCGATGGCATTTCGTCGGAGCCCTGCAATCGAACAAGGTGCGTCAGGTTCGCCCAATGACCCATCTTCTCCACTCCATGGACAGAGCCTCGTTGGCCGAAGGCTGGCTCAAAGGGATGGGGCAGCCGCCGCCCGTCTTGCTTCAGGTCAACGTGGGAGCCGAACAACAAAAGTCTGGGATCGCCCCCGGTGACGTCGCCGAAACCCTCGAGTGGATGCTCGAGATGGGTTTGAAGGTGCGGGGTTTGATGACGATCCCCCCAATTCCTGAGCTGGCAGAGCACAGTCGCCCCCACTTTCGGAGGTTGCGCGGGCTCATCGAGACAATTCGTTCCCCCGCCACCGAATTTGTGGAGCTGTCGATGGGTATGACAGATGACTTCGAAGTGGCGATTGAGGAGGGTGCTTCGATCATAAGGGTGGGACGGGCTATCTTTGGCCCCCGCAAATGACCGGAGCCGTCGATGTCTTCACTCTTCTCTAAAGCACTCGTGTACCTGGGCCTCGTCGATGAGGACCAAATCGATGTTGAGCCTTCCGATAACACCACGTCGGTCTCGGTCGATCCACAGCCCATTCATGTTGGGCTCGAGCCGATCCCGCAAGGACGTAGGGTGGAGCCACCGCCGACGTCACGTGCAGCAACCAGACCGCAGGGGAAGTCTGCGCAGATCGAGACAGGTGGTGTTGTTCGACCAGTAGAACTTCAATCGGATATTCTGGTAGTCGAAGATTTCGGAGATGCCCGGATGTTGGCCGACAGGGTCAGAGACCGGACTCCTGTGGTGCTGGACATGCGTCAGGCTGACCAAGATTTAATGCGCCGTGTGGTCGACTTTTCGTCTGGTTTGATCTATGCACTCGACGGATCGATGCGGAAAGTCGGTGACGGGCTCGTTGTTGTTTTGCCACCGAGGGTCACGTTGAGTCGCGACGAGAAAAGAAGGTTGACCGCCCTTGGGGCATACGAACTCGATGACATCGACTGATCGGTGATTCAGAACCTTCTCAGAACAGTTCTCACCCTGTACTTCTACGCGGTGTTCGCATGGGTGATCCTTTCTTGGATTCCAATGTCCCCTGGCCATCCACTGGGTCGAGTCCAGGCCTTCCTCGATCGAATCATCTACCCGGTGATTCGCCCGATCCGCAAAGTGATCCCGCCGATTCGTTTGGGTGGTGGTGCGTTAGACCTCTCACCGCTCATTCTTTTGTTGGGTATCCAAATTCTTCGTCGTTTCATCTGATCCTTGGATACAGAACTCTCGGTTTTTATCCTGCGGTGCAACTGAAAGGCTAAGAAATGGCAATGACACCCGCAGACGTAGAAGGAAAGACCTTCGGCACAGCCCTCCGCGGCTACGACCTCGATGAGGTTGATGACTTTCTCGACGACGTGGTAGCAACGCTTCGCGATCTCCAGGACCAGTTGGCTTCGGCACGCGTTGTGGAGCCTGAAAGCACCGAACCACCTGTAATAGCCGACGAATCGGCTGTGGGTAGGGCCCTGATCGCTGCCCAAGCGACGGGCGACACAATCATCTCAGACGCCCGAGAAGAGTCGGAGCGCATCCTCAACGAAGCCCGCGGTGAGGCGGAGACGTGGGCGGCTGAGCGCGATGCCAAGAAGGCGGAGGCGGACGCTGAGATGGCCGAGTTGACAAGACACGTGTCTGACGTGCGAACCCAGCTGGCGCTTCTTGCAACCACGGTGGCTGACAGCCTTGATGAAATGGACCTGGCCATTGGAGGTCAGACCGAGCCGACCGTCACCGGCGACGTAGACAATGATGAGGGGGATGCCAGTGATCTCCCGGACGATGACGAAGAGGTGGAATCGTTCGACCTCGACGACCAAGAGACGTCGAGCGATGCCGACGACGGAGACTCATCGGATGAGGACGAAGAAGCCCAAGCCGATGCGCCCGACGATGCCTCCGAAGAGGACGGCGACCAACTCGACGACGAACTCGACGACGAACTCGACGACGAACTCGACGACGAACTCGACGACGAACTCGACGACGACGATCACTGACCATCGGTGTCTTGGCCCAGCTCATCCATCAGTCCCTCTCGGATGACCTCCCTGATTTAGCTGGGAACACCCAAGGCGTGGTCGGCTTCCGACGAGGTTGTGGACAGCGGGCTGTTCAGAGCAAGTCTCCTCCCATATCGCATTGCCCTCTTGCGATCCGACAATCCGTGAGCAATCGATTTCCGCGCTAACTCGCTCCGTTAGACAACTTCGATTACCGGGCGTTCGAGTTGATCCTCCAAGTCCACCGAAACGGCAAGAATTTCGGCCAGAATCCAGTCCCGATGGTGGTCGACCAATTCGGCGTATTCAGTTGGCAACCGGAGAGCGATGCGGTCGGTGAGATTCAACCCCTCCTGTTTGCGTTGCTCATTGAGCGCTCGGATCAGGTCGAGGGCTTGGCCCTCCATCGTGAGTTTGTCGTTGAGAGTCGGATCGATGGCGACACTGATTTCGCCATCATGTGCTGCCGACCAGCCTTCCAGGGTCACTCGCTCGCTGCGGACGACTTCGTGAGCACCGAGTTCTTCCCCCGCGACCCGGACGCTTCCGTCGGCCGTCTCTACGAAATCACCGCTGGCAAGCGCTGTTGCCACCTCCTTTACCTTTGGACCCAATCGCGGTCCAACGACGGGAAAATTTGGTTTGAGGGTCACTTCGATGGTGGTTTCCTCATCAAAGACAACCTCGTGAACACGCAATTCGTTTTTGATATCTTCCAAGTGATTTCGAGCCAGGTCGCCGCCTCGAACAATCGCCTTGGACAACGGTTGGCGGAGCCTGATATTGGCCTCACTTCGGGCACGGCGGCCCGCTTCAACCACACGACGGGTCACCGCGATTTCAGCCAACAACTCCTCGTCTATGACGATCGGGGGTGTTGCCCAGCCGGCGAGATGGATGGAGGCTGGTGCTCCCTCGGCCGGATTCGCAACCAGGATCGACCACAGATGCTCTGCAAGAAATGGCATGACCGGGGCGATGATGCGGACTGCCGTGACGATGCCAATCCAAAGAGCTCGGAACGCGGCTTCGTCAAAATCGTAAAAGCGACGGCGGCTTCGTCGGATATACCAGTTCGATAGATCATCGAGGTAGGCGTCGAAACCTTCGATGAGTCCGTCTACACGCCACTGATCGAGGGAGGCGGTAGCTTCGTTTACAGCCTGGCTTGCCCTAGTCAACAACCACCGATCGATCTCCAGCAACTCAACCCCTTCGGGACCGCCGTCAAGGTCGGCATAGGTCGGCACGAAACCCTCGATGTTGCCGTAGTCGACTAGAAACCGCGCGGAGTTCCAGAGGGTCAGCAGCTTGCGTTGGACGTCGCGAGCGCCTTCATGGCCGAATAAGAGGTTTCGATCCGGGGGATGAGCGCAGAACATCCAACGCACGACATCGGCTCCCATTGTCTCGAAGGCATCTTCAGCGACGATGAGATTGCCCCATGATCCATGCATTTCCCTCCCGTCCTCCGCAAGCATCTTCTCGTAACCCAGGACCGACTTGAAGGGTGCTTTCCCGACCAATGCCACCGACATGAAAAGTTGCGAATAGAACCAGAGGCGCACTTGCTCGCGCATTTCGGTGACCCATGTCGCGGGAAACCATTTTTCCCAATAGGCGTTGTCGGGGAGGTCAGCGTTGGTGAGGCCTTCAGCCGCTCCTGTCGCGTATCCACCTTCCACCCATTCTTCGTTCTGCCATCCCAATGACGAGAAGGGCACAATCCCAGCGTCGAGCCAGACGTCCCCTACCTCCGGGATGCGGGTCAAACCGGTCTCGCCGCAGTGGTCGCATTTGATTTTGACGTTGTCCACCCAGGGCCGGTGTAGCTCTTCGAGCTGGTCGAAGCCCGAAGTCGCCTTGTCTTTCAACTCGCTCTTGGAGCCGACAACTGTGACTTCGCCGCATTTGCATGGGTAGAAGGGAAGGGGCAGCCCGTAGAAGCGGCGACGGGAGATATTCCAGTCCTCCATGTTGTTGAGCCAGTCATCCATCAACTTGCCCATATACGAGGGAGTCCAATCGATTTCGCTGTTTGCCACGAGCAGTTGTGGCCGGATCTCGGTCACGTCGATGTACCAGTCGTCGGCGATCCGGAAGATCAGCGGCGTATCGCATCGCCAGCAATGCGGATAGGAGTGGACATAGTCAGTTGCTTCGACAAGGCGACTCCGTTGCCCGAGGTCGTCGATGATTTTCTGGCGAGCCTCATCGGTGGTCATGCCGGCTAGCCACTCATACTCGGGGTAAAACCGTCCCGACTCGTCAACGGGTGTCAGGACCGCAAGGTCGTGGATCCGGGAGAGGTCGAAGTCCTCAGGACCACAACCGGGGGCAATATGGACAATTCCGGTTCCCTGATCCAGAGTGACTTCTTCCCACGCAATGACAGCGTGTTGGACCCCGGAGCCGGGTCCGAGATCGTCGAAAGGCCCTTCGTAGGTCCATCCGACCATTGCGGTCCCCGGGAGTGTCTCTGTGAACACGTCGTCGGGGTACATGTCCACCGCAACCCAGTCGCCGGTCGAGCGGCGGCCGTACTGGTAATCGGGATGAACGGCGGCGGCAACGTTGGCCGGGAGGGTCCAAGGTGTCGTCGTCCAGACCACCAAAGAGTCGCCGGGCCGATCGTGAAGTGGGAGGCGGACGAAGAGCGATGGGTCGGTCTTCTCTTGATAGACACCGGACATGGTGATCTCATGCTGGGAGATCGAAGTGCCACAGCGTGGACACCACTCGGTGGCTCGGTGGCCCTTGTATAGCCATCCCCGCTCGTTGAGTGTCTTGAGAAAGCGCCAGATGTACTCGATGTTGGTGTCTGAGAAAGTGAGGTAGTCGTTGCCCCAATCCATCCAGTAGCCAAGCCGTTTCGAACCTCGTGTGAGCTCCTCGACAGACCATGCGACCTTTTCCCGGCATTTGCGGGAGAACCTGTCCAGCCCGTAGTCCTCGATCTCCTTCTTCGAGTTGAGACCAAGTTCCTGCTCGACTCCGACTTCGATCCACAACCCCTGACAGTCGAATCCGTTTTGAAAGCGAAGGTCGAATCCGCTCATCGCCTTGTAGCGTTGGAACACGTCCTTGAGGGTGCGACCCCATGCAGTGTGGATTCCCAAGGCCTTGTTCGCTGTTACCGGTCCGTCGATGAAGCTGAATGGCTCATTCCCTTCGATCTGACTTCTAAGCCGTCCGAACACGTCTTCGCTCTCCCACCACGAGAGAATCTGTAGTTCCAACTCGTTGTGGTTTGGGGAGGCCCCTAGCGGCGAGAAGGAGCCTTGTTGCGTCTCGTTGGTCATAGGCGCACGGAGCGTAACGACCGCGTCCCCCAACTCCGAGAGCGAGCCCGTCGGGCTTATTGTCAACAGCGTGGTGGACTCGCCGGCTGATCCGAGTGCGGTTTTCGAAGTCTGGGTAGTTCCCGGGGCCTCCCGATCCGAGATAGTCGGGATGCATGGCAGTTCGCTCAAGATCCGGGTAACTTCTCCGGCCGAAGGCGGCAAGGCGAATGGCGAGGTCATCAAACTCCTCGAGGAGAAATCGGGTGGGCAAGTGACGTTGCTCCGTGGAATTACCAGCCGAAGAAAGGTGTTTCAGGTGACCGGGGTTAATGCCGAACTCATAGTGCGGAAACTCGGCTTGGATCGTTGAGATTGGTAGGGTGCCCGACCTTTCATAAGGACATTTGTGACAAGGAAATTGGCTAAATCCACCGTCGAGCGCTTTAGAAAAAGACTCGAAACGGAGAAGACGCGTCTCGTACAGCTCATCGAGGAGTACGAACGTGAGCTGGTAGTCGCCCGTCTCACCGAGAGCTCATCGGACCGGAGTCCCGAGCCTGGCAACGCAGAAGCAAGTTCCATGAAGTTGGAATACGCCAAGGAGCTCTCCATCGAGCAGAACACGGCCGACCTTCTACACAAGGTTGATCACGCCCTGGAGCGCGTTGCGGCCGGCGTTTACGGCCTCTGCGAATCGTGTGGGAAGTCAATTCCTCTGGAGCGACTCGACGTGCTCCCGTACGCCACATTGTGCATTGAGTGCGCGACCAAACGCAGTTGATTCGGCGCTACACGACTGGCTTGGCAATTGCGACGACGGTCGTCGTCGCTGACCTGTTGACGAAGCGGTTCGCATCTCTCAACTTTGTCGACTCGCCGGTCGAAGTGATTCCCGGCTTTCTCACATTCACCTATCACGAGAATCCGGGGGCAGCCTTCTCTTTCTTTCAGAATGGAGGCCCGATCATCGGCGTCGCCGCAATTCTCGTAACCGCGGCCGTATTATTCGCTCTGCGCACTGAGCGCCCCGGCATCGAGGTTGTGGCACTTGGTCTTGTGATCGGAGGGGCGGTCGGAAACCTGATCGACCGGTTCTTCAGGGGTGATGGATTCCTCGATGGGAGTGTCATCGACTGGATTGACATGTGGTGGATTCCGACTTTCAACATCGCCGACAGTGCGGTCACGATCGCGGTCGGGCTGTTATTGATACACGCATGGCCAACGAGATAACGGGTGAGGTCACGGTCGAGATCACCGAGGAGCTCGACGGCCACCGGGTTGATAGAGCTCTTGCCGTTCTTCTCGGAATCAGCCGAGCCGACTCGAGAATGTTGGTGGAGCAGGGCGTGTTGCTCGATGGTGTTCCGGCCAAGGCTCGGGAGAGGGTGAAGGTCGGTTCGAAACTTATCTCGCCCAAGCCTCCGGTCGTCGCCGAATTGGAACCGGAACCGATCGAATTCGACGTGTTACACGAAGATGAGGCGGTTGTGGTCGTCGACAAGCCGGCCGGGCTTGTGGTTCACCCTGGCTCGGGGCACTCAAAGGGGACACTTGCTGCCGGCCTCCTCTTTCGATACCCGGACCTGAAAGGAGTTGGCGCTGCCGATCGTTGGGGTCTGGTCCACCGGCTGGACAAAGAAACCTCTGGGCTCCTTTTGGTTGGTAAGACCGATGCCGCCTATCGATCGCTGACATCGCAGCTGCGTAGACGAGCTATTCGCCGGTCCTACACGACGCTTGTCAACGGCCAAATGGGAGCTCCAACTGGCACAATCGACGCCCCCATAGGTCGCGATCGTGGTCGACCAACACGTAGGGCAGTGGTGGCAGGTGGCAAACATGCCAGAACCCATTACCAAGTCCAGGCTGTTTACTCAGTTATGGAGTGCTCGTTGCTCAGTGTTCGTCTGGAGACAGGCAGGACCCATCAAATCAGAGTCCACTTGTCCGCGATCGACCACCCGGTCATTGGCGATCGTATCTATGGCAGCCGACCCACCAGGGCCACGTCTCCCCGTACCTTCTTGCACGCATCCGAGGTTGCATTTGACCATCCGGTTAGCGGTGAGCGCCTGGCGGTGACATCCCCGCTCCCCCGGGATCTCGAGGTTGTTCTTGCCAAGCTGGGTGGGCTAGATCATTAGCCCGACCCCTAATAGCCACTGGCGTCGGATACCGTTTCCCTGGTGACTCAAGACAACACGACCGCCGCGCCGGTTTGTTATCGCCATCCAGACCGGTCGACGTTGCTCAAGTGCAGCCGATGTGGGCGACCGATCTGCGTCTCATGTTCGATAGACGCGTCGGTTGGCCAAAGATGCCCGGAGTGTCTCCGCACCGAGGGCACCCAAAAGATCATCCCGACCTCAACGTCACGAGCCAATGTGGGCATCCCGGCGACCAAGACTTTCATCGCGTTGGCGGTCGTCTTCTTCGTGCTGGGAAACTTTGGTGGTCTCAACGACACCTTTGTCCAGAATCTTGCCCAATTCAATCCGTCGGTTGCCGCCGGGGATTGGTGGCTTCTGTTCACACCGATCCTGCTTCACGGCTCGTTCATGCATCTTCTCTTCAATATGTGGGCACTCTGGGTTCTGGGGCCGCAGGTAGAACGAGGTGTCGGGTCTTGGCCCTTTGTTTCGCTCTATCTCGCCTCAGCAGCCGTCGGGGGAGTGTTCTTGTTCTATCTGGGCTCACCCTCCGCTGTAGCCGTTGGCGCCTCGGGTGCCATCTTTGGTCTCTTCGGAATCTGGCTCAATTGGGCTCTCCATCGACGTGGCAGCACGCAAGGCCGCGCACTCCTCCGTCAAATCGGGTTTCTCCTGCTTCTCAACGCGGTTCTGCCGTTCATGCTCCCCGGCATCGCTTGGCAGGCGCATCTCGGTGGATTGATCGCTGGCTTCGTGATTGGTGAGATTTGGTCGAGGCTTGGTGGCAACAGAGTCGAAACTTTGCGGACTGTCATCGGTTTTGCCGTGGCGATCGCGGCTGTGGTGGCCGTTCTCATATAGCGGGCCTGGCGATGGGTGTTCAATTGAATTCGCGACTTCACCTGGGTAGCGCCCAGACTTCGCTCGCAAGCTGGCCCCGGGTCTACGCAGGCTTCCTCAGGGCCCGTGCCCGGTGCCAATCGTGTGTCGCTATTTGGGCGACAGGCCACTAGATTCGATGGAACTACACCCTTGTAAGTTGCAAAGCCAGAACCAGTGTCCTTCGCTCATCTCCATCTCCACACCGAGTATTCACTCTTGGACGGTGCAGCGAAGATCAAAGATGTAGTCGCGGCGGCGGCAGCCGATGGTCAGCCTGCCATCGCCATAACCGATCACGGCAACATGTACGGGGTAGTCGACTTCGTCAAGACGGCTAACGACTTTGGAATCAAGCCAATCATTGGCATGGAGGCCTACTTCGTCCAGGGCTCCCGATTCGACCGTCCCACGGGCCGCGCTAACAAGCGTTATCACATGAACCTGCTTGCTGAGAACGAGACCGGTTATCGCAACCTCATCCAGCTCTCGTCTCGCGCCTATCTCGATGGTTACTACTACAAGCCAAGAATGGACCTCGAGCTACTTGCAGAGCACTCCGAGGGGCTCATTGCCACTTCGGGCTGTCTCGGCGGTTTGGTTCCCCAAATGCTCGGTCCGGACGCGGCTGGAGAGGATGCGAACCTGGGCGCCGTCCGAGATTTCGAGGCCGCCCTCGAGGCTGCCGGCCGATTTCAGGATGTTTTCGGCAAGGACAACTTCTTCATCGAGGTGCAAGATCACGGGATGGAAGCCCAGCGCCGGATAATGGGCGACCTGCTCGACGTCTCGCGAAAAACGGGAGCCCCGCTTCTTGCCACAAACGACGCCCACTACACACGTCGTGAGGAGCACGACGCCCACGATGTGCTCCTCTGTATTCAAACCGGTTCGCTTCGAAACGAGCCGGGACGTCTCCGCTTCGAGGGGTCCGAGCACTATCTGAAGTCCGCGGACGAGATGCAGAGACTTTTCCCGGCGGATCAGTTTCCCGACGCGTGTGCGAACTCGTTGGTGATAGCAGAGCGTTCTGATGTGAAGCTGGAGTTCGGCAACATCCTGCTCCCACAATTCCCCGTGCCCGAAGGTGAAACCGAAGTCACCTATCTGCGCCAACTGGTGGAGCAGGGTGCCCGGGAGCGCTACGGGAACAACCCCGACTCTGACATCTGGGAGCGGGTGGAGCACGAGATGAAGATCATCGAGGAGATGGGTTTCCCCGCTTATTTCCTGATTGTCTGGGACCTGATTCGGCACGCCAGGAAAAGCAACATTCGAGTCGGCCCCGGTCGAGGTTCTGCGGCAGGGTCAATCGTCTCGTATTGCCTGCGGATCACCGATATCGATCCCCTTGCATATGGCCTCATATTCGAGCGTTTCCTCAACCCCGGTCGCAAGTCGATGCCCGACATCGACATGGACTTCGATGATCGGTATCGAGGGGAGATGATCCGGTATGCCGCAGAGAAATATGGCGAGGATCGGGTGGCTCAAATCATCACGTTCTCGACCATCAAGGGCAAACAGGCGATCCGTGACGCAGCTCGTGTGTTGGGGCATCCATACGCAATGGGCGACCGAATCGCCAAGGCGATGCCCCCGTCGATTTTGGGCAAAGACCCCACCCTCGATCAGGTGCTTTCGCCACCAACATCGGGTGCATCTATGGAGATCAAAGATTGGTACTCCAATGCTCGAGGTCTCCGTGAGCTTTATGAAGGCGACCCTGGGGTGCGAGAGATAGTCGACTCAGCTCGCGGGCTGGAAGGGCTACGCCGACAGGACTCGATCCATGCGGCTGCCGTGGTGATTGCCCCGGAGCGTCTTACGTCCATCGTTCCCGTCCAGCGCAAAGGCATTGACGCCGAGATGGTCACGCAGTTCGAGATGCACGGTGTGGAAGACCTCGGGTTGCTCAAGATGGATTTCCTCGGGTTGAGCACGTTGTCGATCATCGATCGCTGTCTCGAGATTGTCGAACGTACCAAGGGTGAGCAGGTCGACATCGACAATGTTCCGCTCGACGACGCCAAGACCTTCGAACTACTGCAACGGGGGGACACCATTGGAGTGTTCCAAATGGAAGGCTCTGCAATGAGGGCTCTGATTCGGTCGTTGAAGCCGGACAGTTTCGACGACGTCATTGCATTGGTTGCCCTGTTCCGTCCAGGTCCTATGGGCGCCAACATGCACAACCTCTACGCGGACCGGAAGAACGGTCGTGCCGAAGTGGAGGTGCTTCACCCGATACTCACCGAAAAGCTCGCCGACACCTATCAGATCATGGTGTATCAAGAGCAGGTGATGATGGTTGCCCAGGAGATTGCCGGCTATTCAATGGCCGATGCCGACGAATTGCGGCGGGCGATGGGCAAGAAGATCAAATCGGTCATGAAAGCCGAGGAGGAGAAGTTCGTACAGGGGACAATCGATCAAGGGCACACTGAGCTGATCGGTCGAGAAATGTTCAAGCTGATCGAGCACTTCGCCGGCTACGGATTCAACCGCAGCCACGCAGCCGGATACGGGTTGCTGGCCTACCAAACAGCCTTCTTGAAGACCCACCACCCAGCGGAGTTTCTGGCGTCGCTGCTTACGGCAACCAAGTCCAACAAGGACAAGACCGGTGTCTATCTGAGTGAGTGCCGTCAGATGGGCATCGAAGTCCAAGTTCCCGACGTCAACGAGTCGGAATCCGATTTCACAGTAAGCGAAGGGCGGATCCGATTTGGTCTGTCCGCCGTTCGAAATGTCGGCGAAGGTGTTGTCGAGAAGATCATCGATGCTCGAGAAGAAGAACCTTTTGATTCGTTCCTCGACTTCGTGAATCGCGTGGATACCGTCGCTCTCAACAAGCGAACGGTCGAGTCTTTGATCAAGGCCGGCGCATTTGATGCTGGGGGGCAGACCCGCAAGGGTTTGACTCTCGTCCACGAGCAGCTACTGAATGCAACACTCGAACGACGTCGCAACGAGGATATGGGCCAATACTCGTTGTTTGCCGGAGATGACTCGGTCGGCGAGGAGACCAACGTCGAGGTTCCCGACCTCACCTGGCCACGGAAGACCAAGCTGGCATTTGAAAAGGAAATGCTGGGTCTATACGTCTCCGACCACCCACTGCTGTCGGTTGGGGCCGCGCTTGCTGCAAGCACGACAACATCGATCTCAGAGCTAGGGGACCTCACCGATCGGAGCCCGGTTACGGTGGGAGGCATCGTCGGGGCGATAACACGGCGCTGGACCAAGAACGGTGATCCAATGCTGTTCTTCCAATTGGAGGACTTGCAGGGGTCGGTCGAATGCATCGCCTTCCCCAAGACGGTTCATGACTACGGCCCGTTTATCGTCGAGGATGCGGTGTTGGTGATCTCAGGTTCGCTCGATCATCGTGGCGACGATGTCAAGGTGGTAACTCGAGAGATCAAAGAACTCGAGATACGTGACGACTCGATTGTCCGGCTATCGGCTCCGGCCACACGTCTGACACCAGATGTCGTCAGCAGGCTGAAATCGATCTTGAGGAATCACCCGGGGTCGGCATCGGTGTTCCTTCACATGACAGATAACGGCGATACCAAAGTCTTGAAGCTCAGCAACTCCCACACGGTGGAACCGAGGTCGGCTTTGTTTGCCGAATTGAAGGAATTGCTCGGTCCAAAAGCGATCCTCTAGACCGCTTGTGGTCTAGAGCGACAACCCACTAGTTCAGATCTCTCTGGGCGATTTGGGCCAGGGTTGCCGAACGTCCATGACGACGGCCCAGGAGATATGCCACGATCGATGCGGCGACAGTGCCCGTCCCGACCCCACCGAATGCCATTGCCCGTTTTGCTTTGCGGGCAAAGATGACAACTGGCCAACCTCGTTCATGGGCCACTCTGTCGAGGTTCGAGTCCGGGTTCACCGCTACCGGATGGCCTACAAGTTCCATCATTGGAAGGTCAGAGACCGAGTCCGAATATGCGTAGCAAAGGGCGAGGTCGTACCCGCGATCGGATGCCAGTTTCTCAACGGACTCCGCCTTGCCCTCTCCATAGACAAAAGGACCGTCGAGCTTGCCGGTGTAATGGCCGTCGACGATTTCGCCTTTGGTGCCTATTGCACCCCTCATCCCGAGTGAATGGGCAAGCGGCTCAACCATCTTCTGGGGACTGGCTGAGACGATCCACGTCTCCCGCCCTGCTTCATGGTGCATGTTGATGAGCTTGTGTGCCTCGGGCCGAACCTTCTTCTCGAGATGAGGAAGGACTGCCCCGCCGAGTGCGTCGACAGCGGAAGCGGATGCACCGGCGATTTGGACGAGCAGTTCGCTGCCGACTGCGTCCGTCGAGTCGTCGCCTTTGTCACCGAGGAGGATGAACACAAGAGCGGCTGCTGCCCATTTGGCCATTTCCGAATTGTCTGCCAGCCCTTCGCGCCAGGCCTCGATACCGACTGGCAGAAGCGACGTTCCGGCGATGAGGGTGCGGTCGAGGTCAAAGAAGGCTGCTGCGTTCGGCATCTCCTCAGCCTATGTCGGTTCGACGCCGAGTCGGTCCCAGGGGACGTCGGACGCTTTGTCCATCAGCTCGGCGAGACTGACGAAATCGTTTGGTGGCGTAGCCGACCATGGGACTGTTGCGATGTGAGCACCGTGGCGTGCTGAGAACTCAGCCCGGGTGTCGTGTTGTCGCTGAGTTTCGGCCGACCACATCTCTGCGAGTCGCCTCATCTCGGCTGATGCGGCGGCGGGCGCCTTGACGCCCATCCAAGAGTCCGGAAGAGCGCGATTGAAGATTACGGCTTCCGGGGTAGAAGCAATTTGGGGCAACTCCCGGTAGAAGCGCACGGCTTCGCGGACAGGTGCCGGATCGGCCGTGGTGACAACGACAATGGAAGATGCCCGCATGACATTCTCTATCTCGCGACCACGTTGAGCGACACCGTCGTACGTTGTGCGTAGGTCGAGAAGGAACTCGGCTACCCGTTCCAGGAGATCCGATCCAAGCAGCGAATCGGCCAACCGGAGCATAGGTCTGCCAGCACGGTCGTAGAAGAAGCGGCGTCCCGGCAAGGGACCCCCGGTTATCCAGCGGAGAAGCCGGCCACCGACTAGATCGGCCATCTGCGCGGGTGCGGTGAAGAAGTCAATGCCACCACCCGACGGCGGTGTGTCCACGACGACCAGATCCCAGGCCCGTGCCTGGACAAAGGTCACAGCCTGGTCGGCCGCGGCATATGACTGTGAAGCAGGGAAGTGCTCCGACGCTGCCAAGAAGAACTCGTTTTCGGCAAGCCGTGTGGCCACCTCGGGGTCAGCGTGGCGTTCTGCGACTGCTCGCCATGAGGCCGAAGCATCCAACATCGCCGCCCAGAGCGCTGGTTCGTCTTTGTGTGGCTGCGGCTCATCACCAAGATCGTCAACACCAAGTGCCGTGGCCAGACGTCGCGCCGGGTCGACCGTGACAACGAGGGTTCTCAGACCGGCGCGGGCGGCCTTGACAGCCATGGCGGCCGCGATGGTGGTCTTCCCAACACCACCTGCTCCGGTGACAATGATCGTTGCTGTCATCGCAGCTGGTCCAACTCGTCGCTCATCCGCGCAGCAACTTCACCCGGCGTGAAAAGCCCAAACATGTAGGGGATTCGCAACTTGTCATCAACCCGATCAAGCCAGTCCTGCTGCTCAGACCAAAGTGACCTGTGAAGTAACGCCATTTCCCCGACGCGCCCTCGCTGTGCCGATGTGTCTGAGAGTTCAGGGAGCACTCGGTTGGTCAACACCAAAGGGTCGGCAACCAAATGTTGGCGGCCGAGCCAATCCATGGTGTCGAGAGTCTCGGTGGTTGGGAGTTCTTCGGGCAGATTCACCAGGACGAGTTGAGTGACATCAGGGTTGCTGAGCGTCTCCTGCATCCACTCTGACTGTTGACGAATTCGGCCTGTGGGCACCAGCTCGGAGATCGACAAGGGGGCTCGAAGGTATGAGCCGATTTGACCTGTTGGAGGGGCATCGGCAACGACCAGATCCCATCGATCTTCTTTCACCTCCCAGAGGACTTTGCCAATGGTGATGATTTCTCGGATTGCGGGTGCGGCGGTCGCCAGAGCATCGAAGGCGCGGGCGAAGGCACCGAATCGTCCCATGCCGGGAAGTCGCAATTGCAGAGAGAGATACTCGAGAAGCGCTTTGGAACGGACCATGTGCATTGCATGCAAGCCAGGCTTCACTTCTCGTGGCTTGAAGTCCAGTGAACCAGTTGAGAAGTGGGCCGACAACCCGCCTGCCGAACCCATTTCTACCGCGAGGACTCGAAGACCCTGCCGTTGAGCGAGAAGGGCAAGCCCAGCAGAGACAGCGGATTTGCCGACGCCTCCCTTGCCGGAGACGATAACGAGTCGCTTGTCGAGCACTTGGGTCGCTGCCTCTACCCCTGGGGGCCGAGTGGAATCTTCAGAATGAGTTGGCCCTCCTCCACCGCCCACGCTGCGTTGGCGACGAGGGCGAAGTCTGTGTAGTCGGTTTGGGCCTGATCGATGAACTTTTGCCGTTCTTCCCCGGCGACCGGAGGAAGTGGGCGATCCCTCACTGCTTGAGCGCGGTTGCGGAACCGCTCGATCATTGCGTCTATGTCGAACTCAGCCATGACCCGACGTTATACGACCCAGCACCTCAGTCCGAGCTGATTGTCGCCTCTCGCTTCTTTTGCGCTCTTCGCTCTCCCTCGAGCCGCTCGAGGTCGGTGTCTGTGTAGTCGACAAACATCATTGAGTCGGCGATGAGACGGTGACCGGCGACGTCACGAATCGCGCGGTGCATTTGTTGCGCGACCGAGCGATACGCCGGATGTCCCGCGGGTTGGCTGCGTAGCTCGATGAGATGGAATGCCTGCCTCGGATTCATTTCCATCACGAAACGAATGTTGAAGGCGAATGGAACCATGTATTGAGCGACATCGGGACCAAGGGAATCTCGGACTGCCTCATACATCTCTCCCGAGTCGTCCATGAGGCTGGTCCACTCGTGGCCAAGACCATGTGACACCACTTCCTCCGGTAGGTCGTAGCCAAGTCGTGTCGAGTACCTCTGCCATTCGAGGGTCATCAGTCGATGTCGCTGCAGATCGCGAAAAGCACCGATGTCACATTTCACATCGAATCGATACGTGGTGCGTTCCATCGCTCGTCCTGGCTTGTGTCGGCGGTTCCCGCGCTGACCGATCATCGATGCCAAGACCTCCGCCTGTTGGGCCTGGGTCATATCGCGGGCGATCTGCTGGAGCTGGGAATCTGGGAGCTCAGAGGCCGCATACAAGGCGGCGGCGACGATCTTGACTTCGGCATCGGAGTCCCAATCGGTGAGGGTGACGCTGGCGCCTTCGTCTGTCGGGTCCCCGAGAGCTGCTCCATGAGCTTCGAGGTCGTCGCGAACATCGCTCAGGTATCTCGCCCACCGTATTCCACGGTCTTCGAGATCGACTCTTGTCAGGAACGACGGGATGACTTTGCGAAGCTCTCCGAGCATGAGACTCCCGTAGTCACGTACCTCATCGAGCGGGCTCGATTGCATTCGCACCAAAGACATCTCGTAGGCCTGGCCGGTCCCGTAGATGCCAACATTCGAAAGAGTTGCCACCGGCAGCAGGCCACGGACCGTGTCGCAAGCCTTGGCCCGGATCGTCCCGGCCCACACCCACTTCGGGTCTCCCTCGGAGCGCGGAAACCTCTCCTCATAAACAGTTGTCATCTCGGCGACCATCCGTGAGTAGCTATCGAACACACGGTCCATGTGGCGCTGATACCTGTCGGCAAATGGGGACTGCGCCAATTCGTCCGGAATCAGGTAGCGGTAGCGATCGCCGAGACGGACGTCGTATCGGATGTAGCGCGTCGACTGCTCCAGATACGCCGCTAGGCGACCCCATTCGAGCACCTTTGTGAGCAGATTCGAGGCCTGTTCACAAGCGAGGTGTGCACCGCCGAGTTGGGCAACCGAGTCGTCTCCGAAGTCGAAAAAGACACGCTCATAGAGTTGTTCCGCCTTCTTGGTGGCGACTAGCCGGTCGTCGCCGCTTGCCGCTGCAATGGCGTCGATGCCGTTCTCAGGGTCAGCCATGAATTCATCAAGAAACAAACGACGAAGCGATTTGGCTGACCTCGAGTAGCGGGCGAAGAGGGCGCCTTTGACAACTTCAGGAAGATTGATCAGTCCAAACACGGGAAGATCGGTGTTAGTGAAGAAACGACCGAGGACAGCTGACTCCTGAGGTGTGAAGGTCTCTGTGTGGTAACTCGACACGGGCGAGCGATTGTACGGGGTATCGGAACGTCGACGGGTTAGCGTTTCGTTGTTGTGACCGTGTTTCTAATTCGTCTTGCAGTTTTCCTTCTTGGAGCTGTCGCCGTGGGTCTCGCTGCTGTCCCGATCCTGGTGATGATTGATCTGCTCGGTGGCGGCACCGGCTACGGATTGTGTGCCAGTGGCCTCGAGCTTTGCGACAACCCGTATTCGACGGCAGCCGAACTTGCCGTGTTCCTGACATTGGCGCTTTTCGGGACGGTGTTGCTGATCCGGCTCCTGATGAGGTTGGCCAGGCGGCTTCAAGATGATTCCTATCAAGTGACGCAGTAACTCCTAGGTGTCTGCTGATTACCTTGCGGCTGGGAGCCCAGATCGAGCCAATACGATGCGTCGATGCCAGGAGATCGCGCCGACGGGTCCACACCAACACGAAGTGAACGAGGAAAGGCCCGGGCTGTGCTCAATCGGTTGCTCACTCGCTTCCCGAGAACTGGAACGGCCCTTGACTACGCGGACGCGTGGCAACTGCTGGTGGTCACCGTTCTCTCGGCACAAACAACCGACGAGAACGTCAACAGAGTGGCTCCAAACCTCTTTGCGGCCTACCCGACCCCAGCCGCACTTGCTGATGCCAGACCCGAAGACGTCGAGCAGATTGTTTTCTCGACTGGTTTCTACCGACAGAAGACCAAGTCGATAATTCGTCTTGCTCAGGATCTGGAAGATGTGCACGACGGCCAGGTTCCGTCGGATATCGACAAGCTGGTCAAACTCCAAGGTGTAGGCCGAAAGACGGCTTCCGTCGTGCTGGCCGAAGTTTGGGATATCCCGGCTATCGCAGTCGATACCCACGTCAAGAGGGTCGCCGGCAAGCTTGGCCTCACGGGAGAGACCGACCCGGTCAAAATCGAGACTGATCTCAAGGCTCTCTATCCCGTGAAGACGTGGTCGGGCCTCTCGATGCGATTCATCCAATTTGGTCGCGACACATGCGACGCAAAACGGCCGCTGTGTGGCTCGTGTGAGATGTTCGCATTGTGTGAGTGGCCGAGCCGGTACGAGCAGGCCGGTAGATAGAAGCGGTGAGGCGAAACGGGAGGCGAAACGGGAGTCGGGCTCTCACCAACACTGACAAGACGATTCTGGGGCTGGCGATACCGGCTCTGGGTTCTCTCGCTATCGACCCCCTGCTCACTCTCGCCGACACGGCGTTTGTTGCTCGATTGGGGACTGTCGAACTGGCTGCCCTGGGGATAGACACCGCGATACTCCTCTTCGCCTTTTTCGTCTTCAATTTCTTGGCGTCGGTTGTGACACCTCTAGTGGCCCGCGCCTTGGGCCATGGACGCGACAGCGAGGCGAGGCGGTGGGTTGGAGACGCGCTACTTCTCGCATTTGGACTTGGGATCATTGTGACAATCGTTCTCGAGGTTCTCGCCCCGGTGTTTGTGGATTTGATGGGTGCCACACCGGAGGTAGCTGGGCCAGCAGTCAGCTACCTGAGGATTCGAGCTCTGTCGACTGTCGCGGTTCTCATTATGACCGTCGGCCACGGCGCATTTCGTGGCCACAAGGACACGGTGACTCCACTCAAGGTGGTGGCGGTGGTCAACGGTCTCAACCTCATTATCGATCCGCTGTTGATTTTCGGGTTTGACATGGGTTTAGAAGGAGCGGCCGTCGCCAGCGTGATAGCTCAGTTTGTCGGTGCGTTCTGGTTCGTCAGGCTGATCTGGAAACGCCATATGGCTGCACGTCCCACCCGGTTCGCCCAGGCGCTGCCTTCGTTGTTCGCCCTCGGAAAAAGCGGCGTTCTTCTAACCACACGTACTGCCCTGCTCTTGATGGCCTTCACGGTGGCAGCTTCAACAGCCGCCAGGATCGGGACCGAAGAGATCGCGGCCCACCAACTCGTCGCTCAGCTGTTTCTCCTGGCTGCCCTGCTTGCTGACGCTTTTGCCATCGCCGCCCAGCCGATGATTGCCGAGGCAGCATCAGAAAGGGACCTGACCAAGGTTCACCAGTTGACTCGCCGCCTGATGGGTTGGGGATTCATTGCGGGACTCGTGCTCACCGTGTTCATCGGGGTCGCCCGGTTCGGATTGCCACTGCTCGCAAGTGATCAGGCGGTTGCCGATCTGGCAGTCACTGCCGGAGGGGTTGCAGCCATGATGGAGCCGATCGCAGCGCTGGTCTTTGTTGCCGATGGGATCTTTATCGGATTCCTGTCGTTGGGGACGATGGTCGTCTCGACGGCCACGGGTGCAGCAGTGGCGATTCTTCTGATGTCGACCACCAGGCTGGGCGAAACTCTGCCGGGGGTTTGGTGGGCACTGGCGGCGATGATGGTGGCACGGGCCATCGTGTTTGCTTTTGGCTACCGACGCTCTGCGGAAATCGCCGTCAAATCCTGACCCCTTGTCTCCGGGAGGAGGAGGGTGAGTCCAGCGGCGGCCAACACCCCAATGCTGAGGATGAGAATCGTGTTGGTTAGCCCAAAGGTGTCGATTGTGTAGATCCCGATGATCAACCCGAAAGCCGACCCGGCGAGGGCACCGTTTGACCCTGCGGTGTTGGCGCTTGAACGGAGAGTCGTCGGGAACAGCTCGGCGCGGTGCGAACCCGCCGCCGGGACATACGCGAAGGTCCCGAAGGCCGAGATCATCACAGCAAACATGATCACTGGAAGTGAAGTCACCGAGTAGAGGGTGACGCCCCCTGCGAGGGCCAGGAGGAGGGCGAGCACCGAAGTCCGCCGACGACCCCAAGCGTCTGCAAGGTGGCCACCGACGAAGAATCCGATCCCACCGAGGGTTCCGCCAACAAGAAGGACGATCACGGTCGTCCCGGTCGATAGGCCAACTTGATTGATGAGCCGCTCTGTGGAGAAGGCGGCGCCGACCGCCCCAAAGGCAGACGCCATGAACCCCGCTGCAACCACTATCCAAAACCGCCGAGCCCATTGACCCATAACCAACTCTCTCCAGTGACCCCCATCGGGCTCCTCCAGGTATATCTCGCTCTCGGGCACGTTCCGTACCAGAAACGGGAGCAGGAGGAATCCGAGGGCCGTGAGCAAGTGGGGTATTCGCCAGTTGATTTCTGCCAGAGGCAGGATCATCAGTGCCATGCCGCTGCCGAGCGACACCGCGGCGCCGTAGAACGCGATCGCATATGCCCGGATCCGCAAGCTGGTGTTCTCGGCGAGCAGGACAATCGCCAGACCAGTGACGGCAGCTGTTCCTGTCCTCAGAATTGAGTGGAACAACCCGAACTGCCAGGCCTCACTAACGAGGCCGGCGAGGGCACCACCGGCAACGATAAAGGTAACCGCAAGCAGAAAAGGCTTGCGTCGACCCCGGTGGTCGCCAAGCCAGCCCAAGGGGAGGGCTGCGAAGGCGGCGAGACGTGCCAGCCCCAAGATGAGGCTCATTTCACCCTCTGTGAGACCCAATCCTTCACGAGTGAAGGGAAGCGATGCACTGGCTTGCGATTGGGCAAACCCCTGCACGACCCCCGCGACCCAGATGACAAAAACGATGCGTCTGTCTGACCGGGTAAAATGATCGACGGGCAACAAAGGGTCAAGAACCCGACGAACAGCCGACCTCATTTAACGAGCGTAAACAGCGAGCATGGGAACATCGGGTTGCACAACCCCGTTACCCAGGGCCGAGAATGTTTGAAAACGTCGGAGAAGCCGCCTACCTCGTCCAACTCCTGATCGCCTTTGGCGCCGGGATCATCTCTTTCATTTCGCCCTGTGTGCTCCCGTTGTTGCCCGGGTACCTGTCGATGATGTCGGGCTATTCGGCGGCCCAACTCGAGCAGGGAGAGGTTTCCAACCGTCGGATGACCCGGGTGATCCTGTTGTTCATCCTCGGATTTACGGTCGTATTTGCCGCGCTGGGCGCAGCCGCCACCGGGTTTGGTCAGTTTCTCAGACAGAACCTCGGTGCCTTCACCCGCGTCTCCGGAATCATCATCATCACCTTCGGCCTACTCATGGTCGCAATGGCTGTTTCCAATCGTGGTTTCCTCGCCGTTGCCAGCCAGGAAAAACGAGTCAATGTCAGGCCGTCGAAGCTCGGCAAATGGGCGCCACCGGTGATGGGGGCTGCATTTGGGTTCGGGTGGACGCCGTGTATTGGGCCGGTATTGACGGTGATCCTGGCCACAGCCGCCACTCAGGAGTCTCTTGGTCAGGGTGTCCTGCTGCTGGTGGCATATTCGGCCGGGCTCGGCGTCCCCTTCCTGCTGGCCGGGTTGGGCCTGTTCAAGTTCTTCGGCAAACTCAAGCCCTACCTTCGACCAATCAATATCGCTTCAGGTGTGTTTCTGGCCCTGTTCGGAGTTGTCATGGTGACCGGCAATCTCGGTACGCTTTCAGCCTGGTTCGTCCAGATCTTTGACGCTGTACCGTTTCTAGAGGACCTAGCCTCCGTTTAAGCAATGCAAACCTCAGGTAATAACGCCACGCTACGAGACGCATCCCCTCATGTTTGGCTAGCGCCGGAGGCACCCGACCTGGTTTGGTTCAGTGGATCCGACACAGTGCGGTTTCTCAACGACCTGATCAGCCAGGAGATTGGGTCGATGACCTCGGGCGAAGTTCGGCGGTCCTTTCTACTCGGTCCCCAGGGCAAGTTGGACCACGTCCTCTGGGTGGTCCGGTATGGCGACCGGGTGGGTCTGATCACCGATCCGGGACGTGGCGAGGAGCTTGCAGCCACCCTGGGTCGATATCGAGTTCGTGTTGAGGTCGAGATCAAGGTTGAAGACCAACCAATATGGTTGGTGATGGGGAAGTGGGAGGGGATCGACGTATCCTGGGAAGCTGCTCGCCGGGTCCTGGTGGTGGGTGATCGTCCCGATCTTCCCGATGGCACCCGCGCCGACTACGAAAGTGCTCGAATTCAGGCAGGGGAGCCAAAGTGGGGGGCTGAGGCGACTGAAACCACGATCCCCCATGAGACGGGGCTGGTCCCCCTTTCGGTCGACTTCACCAAAGGCTGTTTCCTCGGTCAGGAGCTCGTGGCCCGCATCGACAGTCGCGGGGGAAGCGCTCCCCGCAGCGTTCGTTGGATCGATTTGGCAAATGAGGCACCGGCAGGTGTCGACCTACTTGTCGACGGCTCTGTTGTGGGAACACTCACATCCGTGACGGACAGGCTCGGTTTGGGTCTCGTCCACCGCAAGGTCTCACCGGGAGAAACGGTGGTGGTGGGTTCGACAACCGGGGTCGTCAGAGAGATCACACGGAATCCACAGACATAGTTCACCGGTTCTTTACAAATGTGAAGCCAAACTGTGTCCCATGCCGGGACCAATCAGATCTGTGCTTCTCGTCGAGGACGATGACGCGATCGCTGACATGCTCCGTGGGTTCTTGGAGCGTGACGGCTATCGCTTCCTCCATGCGCTGACCGGCGAGGAAGCTGTCGAACGTCTTCGGATCAGACCGGCGTCCGCGATCCTCCTCGACATCAATCTCCCCGGAATCGACGGAGTGGAGACATGTCGTCGGATCAGAGCGTTTTCCCAAACCCCGATAATCATGCTCACCGCCCGGGACACCGAAATCGACAAGGTTCTCGGACTCGAAATGGGGGCCGACGACTACGTGACAAAGCCATTCTCGCCACGGGAGCTGATGGCGAGAGTGAAAGCCGTCCTGCGCCGTTCCGAGGAACCATCGGCCAGGCCTCGTATCCTTGAAATTGAGGGTTTTGAGATCGACGGGGGAAAACGAACGGTGAAGACACCTTCAGGCGATGTGGTGCAGCCAACGGCCAAAGAGTTCGACCTCCTCTGGTTCCTAGCCGAGAATGGTGGGCTCGCCATGAGTCGAAGTCAGATCCTGGAGGCGGTCTGGGGATATGAGTACTTTGGCGAGACTCGCACGGTGGACGTCCACATAAGACAGCTCCGCAAGAAAATCGAAGGGATTCCGATCGAGACCGTTTGGGGCGTCGGCTACCGGTTGGGTAACTAGTGGTGAGCTCTTAGTGCGCCGTCGCTTGTTCTGGGCAATCGTTGGGGTTGCGAGTGTCACGGGCCTGCTTGTGTTGGTCGGATCCGTATTCGCATCTCAGCGTGCCGCAGTCGATGCGACTTATCGGGAGCTGAAGAAGTCCTCCGACGAGGCGGTCCACATCATTCAAGATGCCGTTGAGCGCGCCGAACGACGGCCCAGCGCCGCACCTGAGCTTTTTCGGCTGGTTGAACGCGATCTCGGACCTTTGCTAGCGAGGATCCGACGGACGGCAGGAGGTTCGGAGATTGCCTTCGGGATATTGACGCTCGAGGGGGAGTTTCGCTCGGGCGACCCCTTGTTCGACCGAATCACACCCGAACGGGACACTCTCGGTGACGATCGGAGCCAGTTCACCAGGTCAACCACCAACGAGCTTGTGGTGGTAACGCCGACCCAGATACCGTTCCCCGGCGGCGAGGTCACGGTATTGGTGGCCCTGGCTCGCGAGGCGCCGCTGGTCCGACTGGCCGACCAGGGTCTGGGTCTGCTTCTCGTGGTTGTCGGTGTCGGGCTCTTGGCAGGGTTCGCCGCCCGGATTCAGGCAAACAAAGTGGCAGCGCGCCTAGAGCCGCTCGCAATCGCCTCTAGAGAGCTGGCCGACGGTGACATGAGCGCTCGCGTTCCGAGTCTTGGGGATCCGGAGCTCGATGAAGTTGCCGCAGCTTTCAATGAGATGGCATCCGACTTGGAGAACACCAGGGTGCGGGAGCGAGAATTCATCCTTGGCGTTGGCCACGACCTTCGGACTCCACTGACCACCATTGCCGGCTACGCCGAAGCCTTGGAATCGGGTGATGTTGCATCTGAGGATCTGGGAAGGATCGGTGCGGTGCTGGGGGTGCAGAGTCGGCAGCTTGGTCGGTTGATCGAAGATCTATCGACACTTGCTCGGCTCGAGCAGCCGGAGTTCAGCTTGCGCACGGAACAGGTCGACGTTGGTGCTCACATCAGCGAGATCGTCGAAGGGTTTCGCTTCCACGCTGACGAGGTCGGAGTCAACCTGGATCTTGATACCCAAGTTGGGGTCGTGATTGAAACCGACCCTGATCGACTGGGCCAGATCGCTCAGAACCTCGTCGAGAACGCTCTCAGATTCACCCCGGAGACGGGAACGGTTTCGGTTTCTGTGGATCGTGATGAATCAGCTGTGGTGCTGACGGTGTCGGACACCGGCTCGGGGATTCCTCCAGAGGACCTGCCTCGGCTGTTCGACCGTCACTTCGTGGGTGAGCGTCGTCAGGTGAGAAGTGAGGGGAGTGGGCTTGGACTCTCGATCGTCAAGGGTTTAGTTGAGCGTCTCGGCGGCGATGTTGTTGTGAAATCGACTGTCGGCAAGGGCACCACCATTCGAGTCACCCTTTCAAGTTAGATCGGGATCACCCATTCGCCGCCTTTCATGACAGCCGTCGGGTTCTCGAGCAGGGTGATGTCCTCGAGAGGGTTGCCCCTCACTGCCACCATGTCGGCAAACGTGCCCGGCTCCAACGAGCCGATTCGATCTTCCCATCCCATCATCTCGGCTGCCCACCGGGTCGCGCTTTGGATCGTTTGTGCCGTGGTGAGACCGTTGTTGGCGTAGTAGCCGAGCTGGACTGCATTGTCGCCATGGGGATAGACGCAGGCGTCGGTTCCGTATGCAATCTTGACACCGGCCTCGACCGCCGTTCGGAACCCGGCACGTTGACTGTCGTTCGTCATCTCGGTCTTTCGCAAGACTTCGTCGCTGTAGCCCAACGACGGGCCGACCTCGAGGATGTAGTCGCCGTCGTAAAGATCGGCCACCAGGTAGGTGCCACTGGCCAACATCAACTCGATGGCCTCGTCATCGAGCATCGAGCCGTGCTCAATTGATCTGACCCCGGCCCTCACTGCCCGTTTGATGCCTTCGGTGCCGTGGGCGTGGGCCGCAACGTGTGCTCCGGCGTCGGCAGCGGTGTCTACTGCCGCCCGCAATTCGTCTTCGGTGAATTCAGGGGCACCCGGATTGGTGCCAGACGTGAGGACTGCACCAGTGGCGAGGACTTTTATGAAATCGGCTCCATATCGGAGCACCTGCCGGACGTTCGCGCGCATCTCATCAGTTCCGGTGGTGACGCCGAATCGAAGTTCTCGAGGGAGCACGTCGTCGATGTCCACCGCCAGTCCGGTGATATCACCTGCTCCACCAGGACATGTGATGAAGGCTCCCGCGCACATCATACGTGGCCCCTCGATCCATCCCGAGTCAATGGCATCGCGCAGGGCAATGTCGGTGAAGGCTCGCCAGGCGCCGGCGTCGCGAACACTGGTGAAACCTGCTCGCAATGTCGTGGAGGCATGTTTCACGCCAAGTAGGGCGTCCTGGGCACCGTTCCTCTCAACGAGTTGGGCGAACCCTTGACCGTTGTCGAGAGGAACCGCCAGGTGGGTATGGACATCGACCAGACCGGGAATGAGGCTGACACCGGGCAGCCGAGTGACATCTTCGGGGTGGGTAGGTGTGACTTCGATGACCTTTTGGCCATCAACCAAGACAACGTGGTCTTCGAGCATCTGACCTGTGGTCGAGTCAAAGACCCGGTCGGGAAGAAGCGCCAAACGTGTCACTTAGGTGAACCTAACCATGCCGTGTGAACCGTGCCGGAGGTGGGACTCGAACCCACACGCCACTGAGGACACAGCATTTTGAGTGCTGCACGTCTGCCAATTCCGTCACTCCGGCCGGCGTTTGCGCACAGGGTGCGCGGACGTGGATTGTATGGCTGATGGGAAACATTGGCGACCCCTGGGGATACGCTGAGCCAAGCGTGAAACGCATTCACCGCCGCATCTTTCGCCTCAACGACAAGATCGCAGTCTTGGAGAGGGAGGCGCGTCAGGCTTCAGCGGAGCTGGAGTATCACCGTTCGATCAATGAGGACGCCCAGCGTGACGCTGCTGTGGGCAACTACATCGATCGTGAGGAGGCGGGTCTGACCTCAGCCGATGTCCGTCGGTTCGAGAAGGCGATCGCCCAATCCGACCGCCAGCGCGAGAAACTGGAGGCAAAACGCGCGGCCCTGCTCGCCAAACTTCCCGAATAATCCGTTCTGTGAAGATTTTCGGGGCTATAGGGCCAGAAAATCTTCACAGAACGGGGTAGTAGCGTCGGGATGGTGCCAACCCTCGCTCTGATCGACGGAAACTCGATTGCCTACCGCGCCTTCTATGCCCTCCCCGAAGATCTTGCCACCAAGTCGGGGCAGGTCACCAACGCAGTGTTTGGTTTCACTCGAATGCTGATCCGCCTGCTCAAGGATCATCATCCCGAAGGTGTCGCGGTGGCATGGGACGTTTCGCGCCAGACGTTTCGCGCCGAGCGATATCCCGAATACAAGGCGCAACGTGAGAAGGCCCCCGACCACTTTCGCAGCCAAATGCCACTCATGGACGAAGTGCTTCAGGCACTTCAGATCACCCAGATCCGTCTGGAGGGTTATGAGGCCGACGACATCATCGCCACTCTCACCCGTCAAGCAGCCGAGGATGGCTGGGAGGTCCTGATTGTGACCGGCGATCGCGATGCATTCCAACTGGTCGGCGGTCCCGTCAAAGTTCTCTACACGCGTCGGGGGATCAGCGACACCGTGCTGGCGGACGAGAGCTGGATCGAAGACCGTTACGGGATCGGGCCTTCCCAATACGTCGAATATGCTGCTCTTCGAGGCGACAACTCCGACAATCTTCCGGGTGTGCCTGGTGTTGGCGAGAAGACAGCGGCCAAACTCATCGCCGAACACGGTTCAATCGATGGGGTCTATGCGGCGATCGGCGACATGACGCCGAAGCTCCGGGAGAACCTTGCCGGGTCGCGGGAGCAGGTGTTTCTCAACCGTGAGCTGATGGAATTGGTTGAGGATCTCGAGCTGGGCCACCCAACCTCCGACTTTGGAACCCGGGAATGGGACCGCACGGTGGTCAAGGATCTTTTCGACAGTCTCGAATTTCACACGATGTGGAGCGACCTGGAACAGGCTTTGCCGTCGACAGGGGGCGCGACCGAACTTCTAGAGGTTGAGTCGGAACTGATTACGACACCTGACCGTGTTGCGGGAATAGCAACAGAAGCCGAGCTGGTCATCGGATTGGTCATGGACGCCGGCGAGGCTTATGGCCTATCGGTGTCCACGGGACCTGGTCGAGCGGTAGTCATCCCGTTCGACGATGCCGGACCAATCCTGGAAGGCCTTGGTGAAGGGTCGATTGGTGCAGCCGGACACGACATCAAGTCGCTCGCTCGCGCTCTCTTGGTGCAAGGACACGACTTGACCAGGCCGACGATGGACACCGCTCTTGCCGCCTACATCCTCAATCCGGCGCAGCGGACATACGAACTCGAGGAGATAGCCGAACGAATGTTGAGTCTTGAGCTCGTTTCACCAGACGATGGCGAAACCGCTGGAATGCTCCCGTTTGACTCCGGTCCCGACATCGATATCGAAGGACGCCGGGTCGAGGCGGTGCGACGACTTGTCGAGCTGCTCAACGCCGAGCTTGAGACGCGAGACGAGTCGACCCTATTTGCCCAGTTCGAACTCCCACTGGTCCCGGTTCTGGCCCGGATGGAACATGCCGGCATTGGTGTCGATCGTCCCTATCTCGAAGAGATGGGGGACGACCTCCGCAAGCGAATCGGGGAGCTAGAACTTCAGATTCACCAGCTCGCCGGCGAGCCGTTCAATGTCAATTCAACTGATCAGCTCCGGACGATCCTCTTCGACAAGCTGGAGTTGCCTGTAACCAAGAAGACTTCAACCGGCAAACCATCTACCGACGCGTCGGTTCTGAAGAAGCTGGACCACCCCCTGGTCACTGCTCTCCTTGATTATCGAGAACTGGAGAAGCTTCGCTCGACTTATGTTGATGGCTACCTGCCGTTGATCGACGCCGATGGGCGAATTCGCACCCGTTTCAACCAGATGGCGGCCACCACAGGACGTCTCTCCTCCGACAGTCCCAATCTCCAGAACATCCCGGTCCGCTCGGAGTCAGGCATGACGGTGAGACGTGCCTTCATCGCCGGCCGGGGGAACGAGTTTCTGGTGGCCGACTACTCACAGATCGAGTTGAGAGTTCTTGCCCACATGAGCGGCGACCCGTTTCTCATCGACGCGTTCCGGAGTGGTCTCGATATACACACCGCAACGGCTGCTCGGGTCTGGGATCAACCACCCGAGGATGTGACGACCCAGCAACGCCGGACTGCCAAGATGATCAACTTTGGCCTCCTCTATGGGATGGAAGCCTTCGGACTGGCTGATCGGCTAAACATTTCGCGCGAGGAGGCCCAAGAGCATATTGACTCGTACTTCTCCCAGTTTCACCATGTCAAGGAGTACATGGCGTCGATGGTGACACTGGCCCGCAACGAGGGCTACACCACAACGCTCTTCGGGCGCCGTCGATATTTGCCCGAATTGAAATCTGACAACTTCCGGATCAGGCAGATGGGAGAGCGGATGGCGCTCAACGCTCCCGTTCAAGGCACAGCCGCTGACATCATCAAGAAGGCGATGATCGACCTTGACGCCGAGTTGCGCGTCGAGAAGTTGGCTTCAACACTGCTTCTCCAGATTCACGACGAGCTGATCCTCGAGGTGCCTGTGGAGGAGAAGGTCTTAGCTGAGAAGATGGTGGTTGAGACCATGGAAGGTGTCGCCGGTTTGGATGTCCCTCTGAAGGTTGATGTGGCTTGGGGTGCAGATCTGGCCAGCGTGAAGGTGTGAGCGGCGGTTATCGCTTGGCTATTGGGCCAGCAGGTGCGTACACTTCTTGGCGCCTGTGCGGCCCCGCGCTGCCAGAGTTCCGTTTTGAGAGGTAATCACCCACACAATGTCCAATGAGCAAGAGACCGCGCCTGAAACGGCTTCCGAGACGGAGGCCGCCGCTTCCGAAAAGGAAGTAACGGCTTCAAAAGAAGCTGCGGCGCCCGAGACGTCAACCGGAGAGATCCCGGTTGATAACAGCAACGCCGTCGAAATCCCAGCAGATGATTCCACGGCCACGGAAACACCCGTGTCCGAAAATGGATCCGAAGATCCAATCGCACCCGAAGAGCAGTCTTCCACCGAAGAAGCCAGTGCCGAAGCCATAGTTTCCGAGGAGACTCCCGCGGTCGTGGAGCCCGGATCGGGCGCAGAGGCTTCCGAGGAGGCCCTGTCGGACTCCCAGCCCCAACGCGTAATTTCACGCGAGGCGAAGGTCGCACCTGATCTCAGTCAGCTCCCCGACGACATCGGCGACGACTTCGAAAGAGCCATCGATGCCACGGTTCTTCAGTTCAAAGAGGGTGACATCGTCGAGGGCTCGGTTGTCAGTGTCGATGCCGAGGGCGCGATGGTTGACATTGGATACAAGTCCGAAGGGCTGATCCCGGTACGCGAGCTGTCAATCCGAAATAACGTTGATCCAAAGGGTGTAGTTGCCGTTGGAGACCGTGTTGAGGCTGTCGTTCTCGATATGGAGGACGACGAGGGTCGGATGATTCTTTCTAAGAAGCGTGCCATGTACGAGCGGGCTTGGGGACGCATTCAGGAAGTCTCCGATGCTGACGGCACCGTGGAAGGAACGGTTATCGAGGTAGTCAAGGGTGGCCTCATCGTGGACATAGGGCTCCGTGGGTTCCTCCCTGCTTCCCTTGTCGATCTGCGTCGGGTGCGTGATCTCGATCCCTTCATTGGCGACACCATCACGGCGAAGGTCATCGAATTGGACCGACAGAGAAATAACGTTGTTCTCTCTCGTCGCGCGTATCTTGAAGAAGCATTGGCCGAAGAGCGAAGTGGTTTTCTCGACAATCTTCAGGAGGGCGAGGTCCGGGAGGGAACTATTTCGTCGGTGGTCAATTTTGGCGCTTTTGTCGATCTGGGGGGTATGGACGGTCTGGTCCATGTGTCAGAGTTGTCCTGGCAGCACGTCAACCACCCGGGAGAATTGGTAAAGGTTGGCGACCGGGTCACTGTGAAGGTTCTCGAGGTCGATCGTGATCGCGAACGCATCTCGCTTTCGATTCGTCAGACCTCCGATGACCCTTGGAACGTGTTTGCTGAAGCTCACGAGATCGGAGACGTCGTCGAAGGAACCGTCACCAAGACGGTCCCGTTTGGCGCTTTTGTCTCGGTTGCTGAAGGCGTTGAGGGTCTTGTCCATGTGTCGGAAATCGCAATGCACCGGGTGGAATCACCCGAGTTGGAGCTCTCGATTGGCCAGACGGCCAACGTAAAGATCACCGAGAAGGACGACGAGCGTCGCCGGGTCTCACTCTCCATCAAACAGGCGTTGCCCGACTATCAGGAGCGTAAAGACCGTGCGGATGCCCAGAAAAAGCCTGGTGGCCCACGCAAACCGCGCGAGTTCGAACGGGAGTTCGGCGCCGACGCTGAGGAGCATCCGCCCATGCCCGTAGACGCGAGTCTCGAGGCCATTCTCAAAGAGCTCAAAGAGCGGGGCATCGGCCGTCGTTGACCTGGCGCACTGACAACTCGGAAGGGCTCTCCTGTCTTGGGCCCCTTCCTTTGAGTTTCCCATGGGCCCCTCTACCCATAAATTTATGTCTGAAGTCCTCAAGACTCACGAGGACACGCCGAATATTCACTTTGTGATATTGGACTTGAAATTCCAGACGGGCATGCGCCTGTCGGTATTATGCCTTCAGTCAGTCGCCGTCAGGTTGACGGTGAGTAGCCGAGGGGACAACCGAAGGGGACTCAATGGGTAGGAGAGCCATCGTTCTTCTAGTGGCCTTGATATTGGCCGGCCTCGCCGCCTGGGCGGTGTGGGCCTTCCTGCAAGACGTCGCGGACGAAGCCGCAGCAGGACAGGAGATAGTTACCGTCTTTGTGGCGGGTAGTAATGGGATAGCCGAGGGCGCCGCAGGCAACATCCTGGTGTCGGGTTATGACTCCGACGGCCGCTGTCAAGATGCGGACGTGGTCCTTGCAGATGCTGCGAATTGCACGGTTAAGAAGGACACTGATCAGCGAGAAGATGTTCCTGAAGATGTGATCGATTCCGAGGAGAAACTCCGTCAGGTCCTCAACGGTAAAGTCGCGGCCGGCCCTGTCTCGGCTGGTTCAATTTTGACTGCCGCCCAGTGGGTAGCGGTCACGGTCGATGTGATTCCCCTCTCCGAACAGATTCCGTCTGGTAAGCAGGCCATCACTATCAGCACAGGAAATGTGCAGGGAGTCAACGGATTCGTCGAGGCGGGCGACCGTATCAACATGATCATCACGCTCGACATCGAGTTCGAGCAGATCCCTGTCGACTTCGGAGGTGTGACCCTTCCGGATGTAGGCACTGGAGAGGATGATGGGACGACCGAGACGGCAGAGACCCAGACGGTTGTGGTGACCTACACTCGCTATGTGTTGCAGGGTTTGCCAGTTCTGGCGGCTGGTCGTGAAGTGAGGCCCGATGAAGATGCCCCGCCGACCGTCGACGCCGGCACGGAGGAAATCGAAGGTGAAGAGGCCCCCCCTGCTGAAGACCCCGCCAACTCGACAGTGTTCACTCTCGAGGTAACTCCCGATCAGGCTGAGAGGATCGTGTATGCCTTTGAGAATGGTTCAATCTGGCTGACCCTGGTGCCGACAGACTTCGTAGAGGTCGAGACCGACGGTGTTGTCATTGACAATCTGTTCGGTGGCGATCTGATCGAAGAGATCTTCGGCAACCTCGAGACAACCACTCCCTAGAGGTCAATCGAATGTCAATGGCTGAACACAATCTTCTGGTTGTAGACCAGGATGACGACTTTGTCTCAACAGCGAAGGAGCTGTTTGAGGGCAGACTCCCTGTCGCGCGCACCATTGAAGAGGCCAGCCACAACATCGAAGCGAGTGATGTGCGAATGGTCCTTCTCGGTCCGTCGTATAACGACGACGCTGCGATGGAACAGATCCGGATCTTGCACAATCAGGACCCGGCCCTGATCCTGATGTTGGTCGCCGAAGAGGTAACTGCTGATCTGCTGCGGAAAGGCATGAGAGCCGGTGTTTCCGATGTCCTCGAGGCTCCCCTGGATGAGCCCAAGATCGAAGCGGCGATCGAGCAGTTTGCTCATGACATTCTGAATCGCGAAACGGCGGGCGCTGCCGCACCTCCGAGTGAAGTTGGGATCGAGGGGTCCAAAAAGGGTCGGATCATCACGATCACTTCGGCCAAGGGTGGGAGTGGTAAGACAGTACTCGCCACCAACGTCGCTCTTCTTCTGAATCGAATTCCGGATGTCAAGGTTTGTCTTGTGGATGCTGACCTTCAGTTTGGAGACGTTTGCCTCGTCCTCCAGCTAGAACCGCGATACACAATGGTGAACGCCTCCCACGAGTTGCATCATCTAGACGGCGAATTGCTCGATTCGTTGTTGACCGAACATCCCACTGGATTGAAGGTCCTGGCGGCTCCCCTCGAGCCGGCATTTGCCGATGACATCACAACTGCCGGCCTGATGCAGATGCTCGACGTCCTTCAAGACGGCTTCGACTATGTGGTTGTCGACACGGCCTCGATGCTAGACGAGCTGATCCTGTCGCTTATTGAGAAGTCTGATGACATTCTGATGTTGGTGGACATGGATCTGCCGTCTGTCAAGAACGCCAAGCTGGCTTTGGAGACATTGCGGCTGCTGAAGTTCAGCACGTCAAACGTTCAGGTTGTTATGAACAGAAGCAATTCAAAAGCCAAACTCGACAACAAGGAAATCGAGGGAGCCTTGAAAATGGGGATTTCGGCCGCGGTTCCGTCGGATGCGATGGTGGCCGCTTCGGTCAATGAGGGACGTCCTGTGGTGGAGACCGATCCCAAATCGAAAGTAGCCAAGGGGTTTGAGTCTGTTGCCGAGCTGATCGCGGGAAAGATCCCTGAGGAAACAACCAAGTCCGGCCTATTCGGTCGTAAATAGGGAAGGGGTAGGCATTGCCGTCGCTATCTGAAAGAGTTGCACAAGCACGACAAGTTGAGACGACCGACCCTACGGCGAACCGTACGGACGCACTGGGGGAGCTTCGAGGGCGACTCCATTTCAAAGTTGTTGAAGAACTCGGTCCCACTCTCTACGACCGGGGCATGTCTGATGCCGAGCTACGGCTTCGAGTACTGGAAATGTTGGAGTGGGCCGTTGACCAGGAGCAGGGAGTCCCACTCACCTCGGCTGATCGGCGGGCGCTGCTCAACGAGATTGCGTCCGACGTGCTTGGGTATGGGCCGATCGATCCGCTGCTCAACGACCCGGAAATCACGGAAGTTATGGCCAACGGGCCCTATGACGTGTTCTTTGAGAAGAGCGGAAAGATCCTCAAGTCCGACATCCGTTTTGTGGACGAGGTTCATCTGCGTCGAATCATCGATAAGATCGTGGGCCAGATTGGTCGTCGTGTCGACGAGGCAACACCGATGGTTGATGCCCGTCTCCCCGATGGTTCTCGTGTCAACGCCATCATCGCCCCACTGGCAATCGGGGGGCCATATCTCACAATTCGCAAGTTTGCCGTTGATCCCTTCCAGGAAGCGGATCTGATCAGCTTTGGAACGATGACCCAACGTACCGCTGACTTCCTACGGGCATGTGTAAGGGGACGGTTGAACATCATCATCTCGGGTGGTACCGGCTCC